>ENA-OPCI01001609-OPCI01001609.1-human-gut-metagenome-genome-assembly--contig:-NODE-1609-length-12481-cov-4.984307_pt1 | contig 12481 bp, 9 predicted proteins | sample MGYA00241564_ERZ501479 | MGnify/ENA primary metagenome ERZ501479 (study PRJEB25962, sample SAMEA2042630) | human gut metagenome | biome: human gut; feature: human-associated habitat; material: faeces...
GGTGCAGAAGATGAAACATTCACAGCTGGCGATATGGGTGTGCCGGCGACGACAACAAGCCGCTCATAGAGCGCATCAACCGCCAGCACGGCACCTACATAACCGACTATGCGGAGAAGATAGGGCTTGGCAGCAAGACCTACACTCTCATAGATATAGACAATTAATAACTTCTTCTACAACTGAATGAGCCGGACGGGACCCGGCAGAACACCTGCTCCAACAGCCAGAATCGTTGAAATACCGACTGACAAGTCGAATCCTAATTTTGTCCTCCAACAACGGCTGACCGCAGGAGCCGGCATCTGCCTGTCCCACCGGCTTTTATCACAGACACATCATCAGCAAGACAAACTTATGAACAAGACATTATTTTCAGCCTTATTCATCGCCTTAACTGTTACAACATCACACGCACAGACCGACTCGCTCACATATCAGCTCGACAACATTGTCGTAACGGGCACGCGCAGCACAGCCAGCATAGGGCATCTGCCTGCCACGGTTACGGTGGTAGGCCGCGAGACTCTCACTGAGACTCAGCGCACAAGCGTGCTGCCCACCCTTGCCGAATATGTGCCCGGACTGTTTGTCACCTCGCGCGGAATGCTCGGCTATGGCGTAAGCGACGGTGCTGCCGGCACTATCTCTATGCGCGGACTCAGCAGCTCGCAGGGCCGCTTCATGGTGCTCATCGACGGTCATCCGCAATATCAGGGCATCTTCGGCCACTCCATAAGCGACTCTTATCAGACCATGCTGGCCGACCATGTCGAGGTGATGCGCGGCCCGGCCTCAACGCTCTACGGATCCAACGCCATGGGCGGAGTTATCAACATCGTAACCAGAAAGATGAAGTCAGACGGCGTAAAGACCGACGTACATCTCGGCGGAGGCTCTTACGGCACGTTCCAGGGCGAGCTGACCAACCGCATAAGGAGCGGCAGGTTTTACAGCGTTGTGTCGGGACAATATGCCCGCACCGACAACAACAGGCCGCGCATGGGCTTCGAGCAGTATGGCGGATACGTCAAGCTGGGCTACGACATGTCGCAACATTGGTCGGCATACGCTGACATCAACCTCACCCACTTCAACGCCTCTTATCCCGGAAGCGTGCAGGTGCCCGTCTATGACGCACGCCAATGGATTACGCGCGGCGTGGCATCTGTAGTTGTGAGCAACGACTACGGCAGCACATCGGGAGCCGTCAGCGCCTATTACAACTTCGGACGGCACAAGATCAACGACGGATATGAGGATGGCGAGCAGCCCAAGGACTATTACTTCAGGTCGGACGACGCTCTTGCCGGACTGTCAGTATACCAGAACATCAGGCTGCTGCGGGGCAACCTGACCACCATAGGACTCGACTATCAGCACATATACGGCAAGGCATGGAACCGCGACAGGGCTTCGGGCGAGACTACTTCAGTCATAGGTCATGAGAATGAGAACGAGATAGCAGGCTACGTTGACATAAGCCAAGACCTGCTTTCGTGGCTCACACTGAGTGCCGGAATACGCCTCGACCACCACTCGCAGTCGGGCACTGAGTGGATTCCGCGCGGCGGCATTGTGTCGAGAGTTATAAGGAACGGTGAGATAAAGGCCATGGTGAGCAAGGGTTTCCGCAATCCGTCGATACGCGAGATGTATTTCTGGAAGCCCGCCAACGACGAGCTGCGCCCCGAACGCATAATGAACTACGAGCTGTCGTGGTCTCACAAGCTGCCGTCGGCAGGCCTAAGCTACGGCGTCAACCTCTATTACATGAAGGGCAGCAACATCATCCAGCAGCAGATGGTGGACGGACGGCCAATGAACGTGAACACGGGAGCCATTGAAAACAGCGGTGCCGAACTCGACCTTAGCTGGAGAATAAACAGCAGCTGGCGGGTGAACGGCAACTACAGTCTGCTGCACATGCACAATCCTGTTGTGGGAGCGCCCGAGTCTAAGCTGTGGCTCGGAGCTAACTATAAGTCGGGACGATGGAACGTAAACGGCGGACTGCAGTATATCAGCGGCCTTTACACCCAGACCGGCGCCGACGAAGTGAAGGAAAACGTGGCCCTGCTCAACGCCACCGTAAGCTACAGAGCTTGCCGCATGATGCAGCTGTGGGTAAAGGGCGAGAACCTTCTGGCACAGAAATATGAAATCAACTACGGCTACCCTATGCCAAAAGCAACGTTCATGGCAGGCGTAAACCTGTATTTCTGAATGTAGCCTCCAGGCCGGACGATATCCCAGACATTCACTGCCGGCTAAAAGCGGATTACAGAATAATAAAAAAAACATAAACTTACACCGCCTAATGGGCGCAAAGAGAGAGAATAAAAAGAATTTATATTATTTTTGCATTGCGAACAAAACAAGAAAAACATTATGATTGGAACACCTGAACTTATTTTAATCGTGCTGGCGCTGGTGCTGCTCTTCGGCGCAAAGAAGATACCCGAACTGATGAAAGGTCTCGGACAAGGCGTCAAGAGCTTTAAGGACGGCATGAACGGCAAGATAGACGACACTGCTGAAGACAAGGAGAAGAAGAAGGACGAATGAGCAACGCTGAAAGCAACAGCGGCACGCCGCAGACGTTCTGGGATCATCTCGAGGAGCTAAGGGGGTGCATCCTGCGCATGCTTGCGGCGGCAGCAGCGGCAGCGGCAGCGGCCTTCGGCTTCAAGGAAGAGCTGTTCGGCATAGTGCTTGCTCCTGCCGACCCTGACTTCATAACCTACAGGATACTGGGCGCGGAGCCGTTTAAGTTTCAACTGATAAACACGGGGCTGACAGAGCAGTTCATGATACATCTGAAGACGGCGTTGGCCGCAGGTCTGCTCATAGCCTCGCCCTACATTCTGTATCTGCTGTTCAGATTTGTGTCTCCGGCCCTGTATGACAACGAGCGGCGCTACTCTGTAAGCATCACCCTTTGGGCCTACGCCATGTTCCTTATGGGCGTTGCCGTCAACTATTTTGTAGTGTTTCCTCTCACCGTCCGTTTTCTCGGCACCTATCAGGTAAGCGCTGCAGTGATGAACATGCTCAGCATAAGCTCGTATATGGACACCCTCCTGGGCATGAGCCTCGTCATGGGCGCCGTGTTCGAGATACCGGTGATAAGCTGGCTTCTGGCCCGCTTCGGACTTCTCAAGGCCCGCTGGATGTCACACTATCGCCGCCACGCCATAATAGTGATACTCATCCTTGCCGCCGTGATAACGCCTACATCCGACATGTTCACCATGCTTATCGTCTCGCTGCCTATATGGCTGCTCTATGAAGCAAGCATAATGATAGTGAGAATAACCGAAAAGAAACAATAATAATCTGAAAACAATATCTATAAACCATGCTAAGGAAAATAAGAATCTTGCTGGCAGCAGTAACCTTCACTCTGATTACGCTGCTCTTTCTCGACCTGACAGGCTCGCTGCACGCATGGCTCGGATGGCTGGCCAAGATACAGTTCTGGCCTGCCGTGCTGGCTTTGAACGTGGCAGTAGTGGCCGGTCTTCTGATTTTAACACTGATATTCGGGCGCATCTACTGCTCCGTAATATGTCCGCTGGGCATAATGCAGGACCTCATATCTGCCCTGCACAGCAGACGAAAGCGCAACCGCTTCAGCTTCTCGCCCGAAAAGCGCTGGCTGCGCTACGGCGTGCTGGTGGTGTTTCTGGCGTCATGCGTTGCCGGAATCAACGTAATCGTGTCGCTGCTTGCACCCTACAGTTCTTATGGACGTATGGTCAACAGCATCTTGCGCCCCGTATGGACGGCAGGCAACAACGTGCTGGCATCGCTTGCCGAACGCATGGACAGCTATGCCTTCTACAGCGTTGACGTTTGGATGCGCAGCCTGCCTACACTCATAATTGCCGCCGTGACGTTCGTGATAATTGCCGTGCTGGCATGGCGCGGGGGCAGAACTTACTGCAATACGATATGCCCCGTGGGCACAATTCTGAGTTTCTTTGCACGTTTCTCGTGGTTCAAGGTCAGCATTGACGGCGACAAATGCGTAAGCTGCCGCCTCTGCGAGAAGAACTGCAAGGCTTCGGCCATCGACGTAAAGACAGGACGCATTGACTATAGCCGCTGCGTGGTGTGCGGCAACTGCATAGGCAAATGTAATAAGGATGCCATAAGATATGTTCACCCGGCTAAAGCTGAGGCACGCGAAGCCAAAGCCAAGCATGAAGGAGGAAACGAAAGCAGCAGCATTGACAGCGGCAGAAGATCGTTCCTGCTCGGTGCTGCAATAGCAACTACGGCTGCCGCGCTGGCTCAGGAGAAGAAGAAGGTGGACGGCGGACTGGCTGTCATTGAGGACAAGGTGCAGCCCGAACGCGCCACACCGATAACTCCTCCCGGCTCTATGTCTGCACGCCACATGGCCCAGCACTGCACGGCATGCCAGCTCTGCGTGTCGGCATGTCCCAACGACGTGCTGCGTCCGTCGTCTGACTTGTCAAAACTGATGCAGCCTACAATGTCGTATGAGCGCGGCTACTGCCGTCCCGAATGCACCCGATGCAGCGATGTGTGCCCTACGGGTGCCATCAAGCCGATAACACGCGAGGACAAGTCGGCCACACAGATAGGCCATGCCGTGTGGATAAAGAAAAACTGCGTGAGCGTTACTGACGGCGTTGCCTGCGGCAACTGTGCCCGCCACTGCCCCGTGGGAGCCATAACGATGATACCGCTCCACCCCGGCACCGACTCAAAGCTGACCATTCCTGCCGTGAACGAGGCGAGATGCATCGGCTGCGGAGCGTGCGAAAACCTCTGTCCGGCACGTCCGTTCAGCGCCATCTATGTTGAGGGACACGAAGTTCACCGCACGGTATAGCTTCACCCCGATGTCTCTTTATCAACAACTAAAAAACAATTACCGTTATGAGTAAAGACATAAACAGAAGAAGTTTTCTGAAACTGCTCGGAGGCGGAGCCGTGGCCACATCGGCACTGCTCACCGCCTGCAAGGGCAACGACAATAAATCCACTGCCGCCAAGGAACCGCCCAAGGGCAAGATGACCTACCGCACCAACCCCAAAACCGGCGAGAAGGTGTCTATCCTGGGCTACGGCATGATGCGCCTGCCGGTGGTGGGAGGCAACGACGCCAAGAAGAAGGAAGGCGAGGTTACGCCCATAGACCAGGAAATGGTGAACCGCCAGATTGACTACGCGCTGGAGCACGGCGTCAACTACTTCGACACGTCACCAGCCTACTGCCAGGGACAGTCGGAGCGTGCCACGGGCATTGCCCTGAAGCGCCATCCGCGCAACAAATACTTCATTGCCACCAAGCTCTCCAACTTTAACCCCGAGACATGGACACGCAAGGCATCTATCGAGATGTTTGAAAACTCTCTGAAGGAGCTTCAGACCGACTATGTAGACTATCTGCTGCTGCACGCCATCGGACAGGGCAAAGACTCGCTTGCCACATTCAACGGCCGCTATATGGACAACGGCATACTCGACTGGCTCGTGGAGCAGCGCGAGAAGGGACGCATACGCAACCTCGGATTCTCTTACCACGGCGATGTCAAGATATTCGACCTGATGCTAAAATGGCACGACGAAGGCAAGTATCACTGGGACTTCGTGCAGATAGAGCTTAACTATCTCGACTGGAACTACGCCAACGAGATCAATCCCGTGAACACTGATGCCGTATATCTATACAACGAACTGAAGAAGCGCAACATACCGGCAATAATCATGGAGCCGCTGCTGGGCGGACGACTCGCCAACGTGCCCGACCCCATCGTGGCCAAGATGAAGGAGCGCGAGCCCGAGAACAGCGTGGCCAGCTGGGCATTCCGCTTTGCGGGAACTCCCGACGGCGTGCTCACCGTGCTGAGCGGCATGACGTATATGGAGCACCTGAAAGACAACCTCTGCACCTACTCGCCGCTGAAACCGCTCACAAAGGAGGAAGAGGCGTTCCTGATGGAGATTGCCAACGACATATACAACCTGAACACGATACCTTGCAACGAGTGCAACTACTGCATGCCCTGCTCCTACGGCATAGACATACCTGCGGTGCTGTCTCACTATAACCGCTGCATCAAGGAGGGCAACATGCCCAACAAGGGCAGTCAGGATCCCGACTACCGCCGTGCGCGCCGCGCCTTCCTCATAGGCTACGACCGCAGCGTGCCGCGCCTGCGCCAGGCATCCCACTGCATTGGCTGCGGCCAGTGTGTTGAACATTGTCCGCAGGGCATCAAGATTCCGGAAGAGATGCATCGCATTGACAAATTCGTGGAGGAGCTGAAGCAGAATGGATAAGCTCATCAGCATGCTCGGCCATGACGGCTGCCGCGGAGTGATGCGCTCACCGGGCGGCAAGACCATTGTGTTCAGACGCAGGGGTGTGGCAGACCTCTTCGATGCCGTAACCTCTCATCCCGACCTTACGCAGGGCGCCTCGGTAGCCGACAAGGTTATCGGACTTGGTGCGGCTTTCCTGCTCGTCAAGGGCGGCGTGGCCGAAGTATATGCCGAAGTCATCAGCCGGCCGGCTGTAAGCAAACTGCAAGATGCCGGAATAAGCCTCAGCTACGGCAAGACTGTAGACCACATAATCAACCGCGAAGGCACCGGGATATGCCCCGTTGAACAACTGACATCTACAGCCCAATCGGCCGACGAGGCATGGAAACTAATTAAAGAATTTATAAAGCGTAATTCATAATTAATAATTCATAATTAATGGAAACAACAATATCACAGATACAACAGCTCAGCTACCGCGAAGGCAAGACCTACGCCCTGGCTGCTGCGTTCGTGGCAGGCAATATCCTGCTGCCTCAACTGTGCCACATGCTGCCGCAGGGCGGACTGGTGTGGCTGCCTATCTACTTTTTCACGCTCATTGCAGCCTACCGCTACGGCATCACCGCCGGACTGCTCACGGCCATAGCCTCGCCGTTGGTAAACAATATGATGTTCGGCATGCCGCCGGCACCCATGCTGCCGATAATATTAATCAAGTCGGGCCTGCTCGCCCTTGCCGCTGCTGCCGTTGCGTCGCGCTGCAAGAAGGTCAGTATAGTAGCCGTGGCAGCAGCTATTGTTATATATCAGGCCATAGGCACAATGGCCGAATGGGGCATGACTGGCTCGATGGCTGCCGCCCTTCAGGACCTGCGCCTCGGCTGGCCCGGCCTGCTCATTCAGCTGTTCGGAGGATACGCCCTGCTGAAACTCATGGCACGCAAGGCCCGCTGACAAGACAACGCGCAGCATATCGCGGACAAAAAGCCAAGATAAATAGGACAAGAAGTCTTTTTAGATAAAAACATGCCACTCGCCACATCTGCAAGTAACTCCCCAAAAAGTTACTTAAAGATGTGGCGAGTTGTTTTTTTACTCCATCACGAAACACCAAAAAGACGCCTACCAAAACAGCCTGTCATATTAAACGGTAAAAAAACATAAGAAAAACGCACCGTTTTCATTAATAAATACTCAAAATAAAAGCAAATAAAACGCCGGCTGTAAGCAAAACAAGACGTATTGCTTTCAAATCATTAACCTATCGTTTACGGGTCAGAAACGGGCCACTTTTAATGTGAAAGTGGCCCGTTTTTTCATCAAAAACAAATGCTTTATAACTCCCCAAGCATACGTTCTCAAAATATGCCCGAGCTGCCTGCAATTAATACGCAATCTGCATATACCATTTTCTCATTGCATCCGCAATATTATCAGCACGAGACAACTATACCGAAATCATTATTTTGTCTGTGAAGTTTATAAAAAAAATTAATTTGCTTTGCATTGTAAGGCTCATGCTATATATTTGCACAAAAAATTTTCATTAACACAGCAAGGGCTGATGCAACATCCCGGCTTGTTTAACACTGTCACATAACGCACAAAAGAAATGATGAAACGCCAAGGCAACATACTGATATGCATACTGCTGTCACTGATGATGGTGGCCGGCGGAGCTGGTTTTGTGATTGTGAAATGCTGCTGCAAGGGCAACACGGTGCAGACCGAATGCCGCAGCACATGCTGCCGGCAGTGCGACAGGCTGCACATGGAAGCCAAGTCGTGTGCCGAAACTGTGGTGATGAAGCTGTGGCCTACAACCACGGGGCTGCAAAAGCCGGCAAGCGTGCCTGACGCTCAGGCCACGATGCTGCCGCCATACAGCATTGCCTCATACTGTCAGGCGCCCGCTTCAGCATATCTCATCAGCCGGTATGCGCCAAGACTGCTGCACGCTCCGCCACGGCTATATCTGGCCATGATAAGAGTGCTGATAATCTGATTTTATCCTGTTTTTTATCATAATATTTTTACTTACCCTTAAGTCAGGCGCCCAAGCATGCGCGCCTGACCATATCATGCCAGGCTGAAGCCTCTGCAGCTACGAGGCAGCACCAAGGCACGACGGGGAGACAAAGACATAACGGCTGAGGCACAGACTGCACGCAGCCGGAAACTAAAGAACAATTAAAAAACGGATAAAAGAAAGAATTACAGATGAACATAAGACTTACTGCTGCAGGAGCCGCACTGGCTGCCTGCACCACAATATGCGCCGGCAACGGCACGGCCTCACTGGCCACAGACAGCATAAGCCATAACGACAGCATACACCGCGAAAGTTCACTGGGCGAGGTGGCTGTGGTGGCGCGCCGCGCCGGAACGACACGTATGGGCGGAGCCGTTAACGGATTCAACCTGAACCGCGAGGAGCTGTTCCGCGCGGCATGCTGCAACCTTGGCGAGAGCTTCACAACCAACCCTGCCGTAGACGTGAGCTACAACGACGCCACGACGGGCGCAAGGCAGATAAAACTGCTGGGACTGGCCGGCACCTACGTGCAGATGATGACCGAGAACATGCCCAACTTCCGCGGTGCGGCGGCGCCCTATGCGCTGGGCTACGTGCCCGGCCCCTGGATGAAGGGCATACAGGTGTCTAAGGGTGCGGCGTCGGTGAAGAACGGCTACGAGGCCATAACAGGACAGATAAACGTAGACTACAAGAAACCAGAGGACGAAGAGGGCATAGAGGTAAACCTCTTCGGCGACACAAAGAGCCGCATAGAGGCCAACGCCGATGCCAACCTGCACATAAACAAGCAGCTGAGCACGGAGGTGCTGATGCACTACGAGAACAGCTTTGAGAATCACGACGACAACGGCGACGGCTTCTACGACAAGCCGAAAGTGGAACAGTATAACCTGCAGAACAGATGGCTCTGGGCAGGAGAAAAGTATATATTCCACGGAGGCATAGGCGCACTGAAAGAGCACCGCAACGGCGGACAGACAGGCCACCGCGGCAACGACGGCGCCGAACTCTTCAGGATAGGACTCGACACGGAGCGGTATGAAGCCTACATGAAGCACGCCTTCATCATAGACCGCCACAAGGGCACCAACATAGCCCTCATGGCATCGGGCTCGATGCACATGCTCGACGCCGGATACGGACACAAGACGTATGACGTGAACGAGAAGAACGTGTATGCGTCGCTGGTGTTTGAGACCAACTTCACAAAGATGCACAACTTGTCGGCCGGACTGAGCCTCAACCACGACTATCTGGGACAGACCGTGCGCATGGTGAACGACAAGGAGGCATCGCCCGTAAGGATGAACGAGAAGGAGACCGTGCCCGGCATATATGCCCAATATACATTCAACCTCGACCACCGGCTGACAGCCATGGCGGGCATAAGGGCCGACCACAGTTCGGTGTACGGCACATTCGTAACGCCGCGCCTGCACCTGAAATACATGCCCACCGACATGCTTACGCTGCGCCTCTCAGCTGGCAAGGGCTACCGCACGCCGCACGCTCTGGCCGAAAACAACTATCTGCTGGCGAGCGGACGCCGGCTCGTGATAGACGACCTTAAGCAGGAGGAGGCATGGAACTACGGGGCGAGTGCCGCACTGAACATTCCGCTGCTGGGCGAGACGCTGAAGCTCAACGCCGAATACTACTACACACGCTTCATGGCGCAGGCCGTAACCGACTATGACACCGACCCGGGCGTGATACACATAGGTAACCTGAACGGCAAGTCGTATTCGCACACGCTGCAGATAGACGCCACCTACCCCATATTCAAGGGCATGACGCTCACGGCTGCCTACCGTCTGAACGACGTGAAGGCCACCTACGGCGGTCGACTGCTCGAAAAACCGCTGACAAGCAAATACAAGGGACTTATCACGGCATCATACAAGACGCCGCTCGGCCTGTGGCAGTTTGACGCCACGCTGCAGCTCAACGGCGGCGGCCGGATGCCCGATCCTTACGAACTGCCGGACGGCACAATGTCGTGGAACAAGCGCTTCGGCTCATACGAGCAGCTCAGCGCACAGATAACGCGCTGGTTCCGCCACTGGTCGGTATACGTCGGAGGCGAAAACCTTACCGGCTTCACCCAGAAGACATCTATCTACGGTGCCGACAATCCCTGGGGCACGGGCTTCGAGCCTACGCTTGTATGGGGCCCCGTGCACGGCCGTATGTTCTATGCCGGAGTGAGGATAAACATCGGAAGGATGTAGTAAACCGAACAAAGTACAGACAAATTATCATACAAAAAATAAAACCAAACAGATAAAACAGAAAGTTATGAAACGACATTTTTTATTATTGACCTTGGCGCTGTGCGCTATCACAAGTTTTGCCAAAGACATCAAGACCATCATCGTAACCACAAATCCGCAGATGCACTGCGAGGCATGCGAGAACAAGATTAAGAGCAACATGCGCTTCGAGAAGGGTATAAAGGCAATTGATACAAACATCAGTCGGCAGGAGGTTACACTGACCTACGACGCCGACAAGACAACGCCCGAAAAACTGATGAAGGGCTTCGAGAAAATCGGATACACGGCCACCGTTAAGACCGGCTGCGACAAGAAGCAAACTTGCTGCGAGAAACAGCAGGCAAGTTGCGGACAGAAGCAGAATTGCTGCGACAAGGCACAGACGGGCTGCAGCAAACAACAAACAAACTGTGAGAAGAAACAGAACTGCTGCGACAAGCAACAGACAGGATGTAAACAAGACTGCAAGAATTGCAGCAAAACCGAATGCTGTAAGAAGAAGTAAAACGCAGACAGGCTGATACATAAATAACTCAATGGGGGATGCAACTGCCGGATTAAACATCGGCAGACGCATCCCCCGATTATTTTATATTTGCCTGATTGACCGTATAAGTTATACGGCGGTTTTCAACAAAAAAGCGCAACACAGCAGTATGTTCTGATTTTTATCCGTAACTTTGCATTTCGGAACATAGATAAAATCTTACTTAAGGAAAGTAAAAATGAAGAAACTTCACCCCATAATGTTCGCAGGAACAGGCAGCGACGTCGGCAAGAGCGTGGTGGCGGCCGGTTTCTGCCGCATATTCAAACAGGACGGATACTGTCCGGCACCATTTAAGGCGCAGAACATGGCGCTCAACTCTTATGCCACGCCCGACGGGCTGGAGATAGGAAGGGCGCAGGCCGTGCAGGCCGAGGCGGCAGGACTCAGTCCGCATACGGACATGAACCCGCTGCTGCTGAAACCTCAGACCGACAAGACGTGTCAGGTGGTGCTCAACGGACGGCCAATAGGCAACCGCGACGCCTACAGCTACTTCAACCCCAAGGGGCGCGACGTGCTGCGCAACGAGGTGAACGCCGCATTCGACAGACTCAACAGCCGCTACAATCCTGTTGTCATGGAGGGTGCAGGAAGCATATCGGAGATTAACCTGCGCGAGACAGACCTCGTGAACATGCCGATGGCAATGTATGCAGGAGCCGACGTAATACTCGTTGCCGACATCGACCGCGGCGGGGTGTTCGCCAGTGCCTACGGCTCGGTGATGCTTCAGCGCCCGGAAGAGCGCAAGCGCATAAAGGGCATACTGATAAACAAGTTCAGAGGCGACATCAGACTGTTTGAACCGGGAGTCAAGATGATTGAGGAACTGTGCGGAGTGCCCGTCATTGGTGTGCTGCCCTACTTCAAGGACATATTCGTAGAGGAGGAAGACAACCTGCAGCTGGCGTCGAAGGCACGCCATGCAGCCGGCAACGGCAAGGTGAGCGTGGCAGTGGTGCTGCTGCGCCACATAAGCAACTTCACCGACTTCAACATGCTTGAGCGCGACAGTCGTGTAAACCTATATTATGCCGACAGTGCCGAAGACATAAGCAAGGCCGACATAATAATAATTCCGGGCAGCAAGAGCACCCTGGCCGACCTCAGCCTTCTGCGCAAGAGCGGCATGGCACAGGCCATAATCAAGGCTGCCGAAAGCGGAAAGACCGTTGTGGGCATCTGCGGCGGCTACCAGATGATGGGCACGATGATAAGCGACCCCGAAGGCATTGAGGGCAGCATAAGCGGCATGCCCGGACTGGGACTGCTGCCCATGCACACCGTGATGAACCGCGAGAAGACGAC
>ENA-OPCI01001617-OPCI01001617.1-human-gut-metagenome-genome-assembly--contig:-NODE-1617-length-12411-cov-6.634429_pt1 | contig 12411 bp, 9 predicted proteins | sample MGYA00241564_ERZ501479 | MGnify/ENA primary metagenome ERZ501479 (study PRJEB25962, sample SAMEA2042630) | human gut metagenome | biome: human gut; feature: human-associated habitat; material: faeces...
CCTTTTTCACTACCTGACGCTTGAGGTAGTAGATTACTGAAAATGTACTCTTCATCGTTCTTAATTTTTGGATTTCAAAATTAGTTGGTGAAGAGTCCGGTGTCGGTACGCAAAACGGGGAGGAACGGAGCAATCTTTTTCCGTAACCGAAATTTTTGCGTGAGTTATCGGTAACTCACTATTCCTTAACGTATTGTTTCGCTATCCGTACCCGTTTGTCGCATTTTCGGGCATGGTTACGAACAAGTAACGTTGCGGCGTCAGGATTTGGCTTCGGCAGGGATTGTAATGGCTTCACGAATTATCGCCACTTCAACTAAAACCCTTGTAACTCAATTCTATCACTATAACTTTCCGCATTTCACTTTTTTGTAGTAACTTTGTATATTAAATATAGTGTTTTTTGGCGAATAATTAAGTGTTGAGGTGTTTAGTTTTAGCTAATTTTCTCTGCTTTTTTCTTGTTGCACGCTTATGTGCTTTTGATATAGTTTTGTCATGTCTGTTTATGCTTGCATAATGTTGTTGTATAATCTTTTGATTGACAATATGTTGCGCGGTTTAGCCCATTGCGTTTCAGGTTGTCGTCAGGTTTTGGCCTTAGGGCAAGTTTTGATGTCTTTCTGATATAATTTAAAAGTGCAACAGTCGGAATTGACCGTTGCACTTGTCTTGTTTATTGGCATACCTGAATATTTAGTACTGCCATTTTTACTTTTCACTTAGATTTAGTGTGCTTCAAGCCAGTTGGCGCCCCAGCCGCAGTCGGCAACTAATGGTACGTTGAGCTTGTATGCGCCCTGCATTTCCTCGAGCACTATGCGCTCAACGGTCTCTTTCTCCTCAGGCACAACGCTGAAGTTTAGTTCGTCGTGCACCTGAAGAATCATCTTGGAGCGCAGATTTTCGTCCTTGAAGCGCTTGTAGATGCGCACCATGGCCACCTTTATTATGTCGGCTGCAGAGCCTTGTATCGGGGCGTTGATGGCGTTGCGCTCGGCAAAGCCGCGCACCGTGCCGTTGTGCGAATTGATGTCGGGAAGATAGCGGCGGCGACGGAAGAATGTTTCTACATAACCGTGCTCGCGCGCCGTGCGCTTGGCCTTCTCCATGTATTCGTGCACCTTCGGGAAGGTGATGAAGTAGCCGTCTATCAGCTGCGACGCCTCTTGCCGGCTGATGTCCAGACGCTCTGCCAGACCGAACACCGTGATGCCGTATATTATGCCGAAGTTGGCGCGCTTGGCCTTGGTGCGCTGGTCGCGCGTTACGTCGGCAATGTCCTCTTTGTATATCTTTGCTGCCGTTGCGGCGTGTATGTCGTGGCCAGAACGGAAGGCCTCTATCATGTTCTCGTCGCCGCTGAGATGCGCCATCACGCGCAGCTCAATCTGGCTGTAGTCGGCCGAGAAGAACAGGCAGCCTTCCTCGGGTATGAACGCCTTGCGTATCTCCTTGCCGTCCTCGCCGCGCACGGGTATGTTCTGCAGGTTAGGGTCAGACGAAGAGAGTCGGCCGGTGGCAGTGGCGGTCTGGTTGAACGATGTGTGTATGTGTCCGGTCCGCGGGTTTATCAGCTTCGGCAGCGCGTCGACGTATGTGCCTAACAGCTTCTTTAATCCTCTGTGTTCCAGTATCTTACCCACAATCTCGTGTTTTCCGCTGAGCTGTTGCAGCACCTCTTCCGATGTTACATATTGTCCCGTCTTTGTCTTCTTGGGCTTCTCCACAATCTTCAGCTTGCCGAACAATATTTCGCCAACCTGCTTGGGCGATGCTATGTTAAACTCTTCGCCTGCCAGCTCGTATATGCGCTTCTCTATGTCGCTGAGTCTTTTGGTCAGAATCTCCGACGTCTCTGCCAGCGTCGCCGTGTCTATCCTCACTCCGTTTAGCTCCATCTCGGCGAGCACACGCACCAGCGGCATCTCTATTTCGTAGAAGAGTTGGGTTACGCCTACCTCTTCGAGTTTCGGTTCGAGATAGTTTTTCAGTCGCAGCGTTACGTCGGCGTCCTCGGCGGCATAGTCGACAATCTGCTCGGGCGGCAGGTCTCTCATCGACTTCTGCTTCTTTCCCTTCGGTCCGATCAGCTCCTCTATGTGTATGGTCTGATATCCGAGACACGTCTCAGCCATGTAGTCCATGTTGTGGCGAAGCTCGGGTTGGATGAGGTAGTGGGCTATCATCGTGTCGAACAGCTGACCTGCCACGCACACGCCGTAGCTTGCCAGCACCTCCATGTCGTACTTGATGTTTTGTCCTACTTTGACGATTTCGGGGTTTTCGTATAGCGGTTTAAATATGTTAACTATCTTTTGCGCTTCTTCACGATTGGCAGGAACGGGCACGTAGAAGGCCTCAAATTCCTTCACAGAGAAGCTCAAACCGACCAGTTCGGCATCGATTGCGCTCGTTGAAGTGGTTTCTGTGTCTAGACTGAGAATTTTTTTTGTCATGAAAAAATCACAGATTTTCTTCATTTCTTCCTCATTATCAATGAGTTTGTATGTGTGAGGCAGTTCGTTTAACGCTCTCAGACTAGCGTTTTTTGAAAAAACTTGGCCGTCGGTCGGATTTTCTGCGAATAAATCGAGTTGAATTTGAACGCTTTTTTTATTATTTTCAGCTTTGTTAAGAAACTTGTCTGCGAGCGTCTTAAACTCCAGTTCGGTGAAGATTTTGCGAAGTTCGTCGGCGTCGGGCTCGCTCACCTTCAGTTCGTCGAGGTTGAGTTCAACCGGCACGTCGGTTTTTATCGTTGCGAGGAATTTCGAGAATTTTATCTGCTCGGCATTCTCTTCAACTTTTTTCTTCAGTGCACCCTTCAGCTTGTCGGTCTGCTCGAGCAGCTGCTCCACGCTGCCAAACTCGTTGATAAGTTTCACGGCAGTCTTCTCGCCGACGCCCGGACATCCCGGAATGTTGTCGGCCGAGTCGCCCATCAGTCCCAGGAGGTCTATCACCTGACTTGTGTTTGCAATGCCATACTTGGCGCACACCTTCTCGGCATCGAGCGTTTCGTATCCTCCGCCGTGGCGCGGGCGATACATCATGACGTTCTCTCTTACCAGCTGTCCGTAGTCCTTGTCGGGCGTAAGCATATATGTCATTACGCCTTCAGCCCCGGCCTTGAGCGCCAGCGTGCCTATCACGTCGTCGGCCTCGTATCCGTCGGCCTCGAGCACCGGTATGCGCATGGCCTTGAGCAGGCTCTTTATGATGGGCACAGCGCGGCGTATGTCCTCGGGCGTCTCCTCTCTCTGCGCCTTATATTCGGCGTAGGCCTCGGTGCGGAAGGTAGGGCCGTGGGGGTCGAAGGCCACTCCCAGATATGTGGGTTTTTCTTTCGTGAGCACTTCGTGCAGCGTGTTGCAGAAGCCCATCACGGCCGACGTGTTGAGCCCTTTAGAGTTGATACGGGGGTTCTTTATAAATGCGTAATACGAGCGGTATATCAGCGCGTAGGCGTCAAAAAGGAACAGCTTATCCATGTAATATGAGTTTTTTACGTGTAAAATTACTAATTTTTTAGCATTAATCCGATAAAATAATTACTTTTGTATTAAAATTGCAGCATGATGGATTATTTATCTCTTATTAAGGAGCCCATAAAAGCAGAACTCGATGACTTCATCAGTCTGTTCAACAAGTCGCTCACACATACGGACAACCTGCAGGAAGAAATCTTCAGGCGTATACGCCAGCGCGCCGGAAAGCGCATGCGCCCCATGCTAATACTGCTCATGGCCAAGAACTATGGCTCTGTGAGCAGCGCCACACTGCACGCCGCAGTGGGCCTGGAGTTGCTGCATACGGCCAGCTTGGTGCACGACGATGTGGTTGACGAGAGCACCGAGAGGCGCGGCCAGGCATCGGTCAACGCCCTGTATGACAACAAGGTGGCAGTGCTCATTGGCGACTATATCCTTTCTACGGCGCTGCTGCATGTGGCTGAGACGCACAACGAACTGATAATCAAGTATTTGGCTGAACTGGGTAGGACGCTGTCTAACGGCGAGATACTGCAGCTTACGAGCATATCCAACGAGCAGATTTCAGAAGAAATCTACTATAATGTGATACGCCAGAAGACCGCCGCGCTCTTTGAGGCATGCTGCGCAATGGGTGCGATATCTGCCGGAATGCCTGAAAGCGAGATTGGCAAGGCCATGAAATTCGGTCAGACGCTGGGCATAATCTTCCAGATAAGAGACGACATCTTCGACTATTACGACTCGTCGGAAATAGGCAAGCCTACGGGCAACGACATGGCTGAGGGCAAGCTGACGCTGCCTGCCATTTATGCCGTGAACAACTCGGCGCCAGACAGCATACGCAAGCTGGCTTACAAGGTGAAGGAGCGCACGATAACTCAGGACGAAATAGCCATCCTGGTGGACTATACCAAGGAGCACGGGGGCATTGAATATGCCGAGAAACGCATGGAGGAAATGCGCCGTGAGGCAATGGAGTTTATCGAAACTGAGGTTACTGACGACGCGCTTCGCCGCAGTCTCGAGGCCTATCTGAGCTTTGTCATTGAGAGGACAAAGTAAAGTAGGGTAGAGAACGATAGAGAGATTTGGAAGCGATGAAAACTGTTATGGGAGTAATGGGACTTATGTAACCTGTAATTTGTTGAAAATCAGAGATATCAGATATGGCGCAGGGCTTGCTGAAAGGGCAGGTTCTGCGTTTTTTGTCGGCTTATTATTGATTCTGTCTGCGCCATTCTTTGCGTGCGGCATACATCTCTTCTTTTATTCCTCCGTGTGTCAGAAACTCGGTTTTAAGATGATCTATGAGCTTTCTCGGCAGCGAGTCGGTCTGATGATTAAGGGTTATCGCTATGTTGGCTATTGTCTCGTCCGGCCTTACCGTTATGGCCTTGCGGAAATAGGCGCTGTCTGTATGCTTCTTGCAAGCCATTTTTGTCTGTTCAGCCTTAGTGCTGTTGACGCTCCATTGTTCAAGATTTCTTACTCTCAGATAGTCTTCATAATCAATCAAAAGTTCCTGCAGACAGGCTTTCGCAACGTTTGTTAGCTTCAGTTCGGCCTCTCTCCAGGTGCTGCTTGCTGCGCTTCCCTCGGCAATATTCTGCTTGCCTGAGCGTGCAGCCAGAATCATCTGGTCGATGGTTCTGTCGGCCTTGTCGAGATATTTATGCGCAAAATAAAAAGTGATGTCATAAATGCATTCAGCCTTCTGATAAACAATAAGTTATCTGTTGTGTCCGCGCTGCTGAATAAAGTTGTTTTCCATGTGTTTTTGTTGCAGGTTAAATGCCGCGTTTTGCGGCTTGTTGTTAAGGTTAAAAATGACTTGTGAGGCTGTAAAACATGGCTAATCAGCTGTCAGTTAGCCTGTTATGCTCATGTTTTTCAGCCCCATAAGTCTTATAGGTCCCATCATCTTTGGGCCCTCACAATCCTTCTTTTAGAAGAATTTTGTCTCTTCGCCGAGCAGTTCGCTTAGCAGCATGTTGGCCAGACGGCTTGTGCCGAGGCGGAACCACTTGTTGGTGAGCCATTTTTCGCCCAGGACCTCTTTAACGATGGTGTAGTAGATAAGTGCGTCCATCACCGAATTGATGCCTCCGGCGGGCTTGAAACCAATCTGTATGCCAGTCTCGTCGTAGTATTCCTTGATAGCCTGGCACATCACATAGGCAGCCTCCGGTGTAGCGGCAGGTTCCAGTTTGCCTGTAGAAGTCTTGATATAGTCGGCACCGGCATACATCGCTATTATCGAAGCCTTCTTGATGTTAGATGCTGTCTTGAGGCATCCTGTCTCGAGGATAACCTTCATCGGTGCTTCGCCGCATGCCTGTTTCAGCTCGTTGATGTCGTCGGCCACGCCCTCATAGTCGCCGCTGAGGAACTTGCCCACGGGCATAACGATGTCAATCTCCGTTGCACCGTCCTTAACGGCAAGCGCTGTCTCGGCCACCTTGACCTCGATAACAGCCTGAGAAGACGGGAAACTGCCTGACACACAGGCTATCTCAACGCCGTCGATTTCGAGCGACTCGCTCACGGTCTTGGCAAAGCATGGATATACGCAGATTGTTGCCACGTGGGGCAGGTCGGGGTAGGTGGCGTCAAACTCGTTCACCTTCTCCGTGAAAGCCAGTATGCTTTCCTCCGAGTCGGTGGTCTTGAGCGATGTCAGTTCGATGCTTCCGAAGAGGAATTTCTTTATCTCCGGCGTGTCGTTCTCGTGCACCTTCTCGGCTATAATCTTCTTTACTGCCTCGCGCACTTCAGCGTCGTCGATCTCGGTGTTATATTTGCTCAGAGCCTCGTCGTATTTGCTCATTTTCGGAAACTCTGTCTCGTGCTTGTGCTCGTGTGAGCATTCGTGCTTCTTGTTGTCGTTTTCTGTTGCCATAATGATATAATTTTTAATTTTTACTTTTTAATTTTTAATTTTTCATTGTTTATATGCCTCGTCTTGTCGCGGCTGGTCTTCTTTTCGAGGTTCTTTCTGAGTGCCTCCGTGAGGTCAACTCCCGTCTGGTTTGCCAGGCACATCAGCACCCACAGCACGTCGGCCATCTCGTCTGCCGGGTCTTGTTCTTCGCCCTGCTTGAAGCTCTGGTCGCCATACTTGCGTGCCATGATGCGCGCCAGCTCGCCCACCTCCTCGGTGAGGCATGCCATGTTGGTCAGTTCGCTGAAGTAGCGCACGCCATATTGCCTTATCCATTGGTCTACGAGCTGCTGTGCCTCGCGTATTGTTATATCGTTGTCCATATATTTGCGTGTTTATTTTGCCTGTAAGGCGTTTTCTCTTCTTTTGCCTATAACTATGCCGCCGGTGCTGTTTTGTGGCCTCAGAGGGGCTTAAATGCGTTCTGTCGTGCTTCAAGCTGCCGTCTTGGCCTGCCTGATGCACCGGGCGTGGCGGCTATTCCTTGTGTCTGGTGTCCATGCAGATGGTTACGGGGCCGTCGTTCACCAGCTCAACCTTCATGTCGGCTCCAAACTCGCCCGTGCCTACCTGGCGGCCTATTTCGCGGCTCAGCTTGTCGCAAAACTCGTTGTATAGCGGAATAGAAACTTCATGCTTGGCGGCATGAATCCATGATGGGCGGTTGCCCTTCTTGTAGGATGCCAGCAGGGTGAACTGGCTGATGACGAGTATCTCGCCGTTGATGGCTGTTATAGGTATGTTCATCACGCCCTGTTCGTCGTCGAAGACGCGCAGCGATTGTTTTCGTTGCAAAGGTACGACAATTTGAGTAAATAACCAAATAGTATCGCCTTCTGCCACTCCGAGCAGTATCATGTAGCCCTTGCCGATGGCCGACTTTACCTGTCCGTCAATCGTTACCGACGCGCGGCTTACGCGCTGTATTACTATCTTCATATCTCTTCTTTCTTTTTTTGTTCCAGGTTATTCCCAGTTATATTTGTATATTTCGTGTGAACCGAGATTGTCGCCTAATTTGTGAAGGATGCTGCACATGCATTCTTTTGTAGATGAGTCAAGACCGATATATCCGATATAGTTCTTGTTAATGTCGCTTAAAGTTATAAAGCTGATATTCTTTTTTGTAAGACGTGAGTTGACATATTTCAGCTTACTCCAGATATTCCATGTGCCATTGTTTATCTCGTCGATTCGGTTGCTTTCTTGTGTTTGACTTAAGATGAGGTAGATGGCGTGGTAAGGAATTTTTGCATCTTCCTTGTAAGCGTACATCATAAGGCATGTAAACTCTTCTTCATCATCGAACATTATAGTAGCATAGCCAATCATGTCGTATTTGGATTCATGCTTTTGTGATAAGCTCTTCATCTTTTGCAGTACGTCGTTGTTTGATTCGCTTCCGTCGTTGCTTGAGAGGTTCAGTGTCAACACTGTGTGCATTGTTTTTTCGTCGTAGCTGTACTGCGGTAATATGATTAGTTGGCTGTCATAGCTGCCGGTACTGTCTGTTGATGCATTGAGAAATTTTTTGTACATTATTGATGTCTTTTTGATGTCCAGGACATCGCTTTCGTCATCGTAGGCTGTATTGTGTTCTTTACTGCTTGCACCTTCTTCAGGGCTTTGTATTGTCGTGCTTTTTGATGATGAAATGTTGTTGGCTGTTATGCCGTTTGACGCGGCCGGCAAAGGTTGAATTAGTGACAGCAGGACAGCGCAGATTGTTATTATTTTGTTCTTTATCATAAGGCTTTGTTTTGTTGCATTCTAAATCACAAATATACTTTTTTGAGTGCGAATATCATCGTATTATATAGTTAAAGAATGTCAATGTGTATAGGCTTTTATACGCATTATGTTGTTCTTTGTATGATATTTGGTCCTTATTTTTATGTGTTTTCAAAGTGTTCAGCAATTATTTTTGCCTTAGAAGGCCCTATAATCGCTGCTATTTCTTCAATGCTTGCCTCCTTTATGCGCTTCACGGTCTTCAGTTCCTTCAGCAGCAGGTCTTTTGTCTTGGGTCCGATGCCCTTAATGTCGTCCAGTTCCGAGTGCAGCGCATGCTTGCTGCGCTTGTCGCGGTGGAAGGTTATGGCAAAGCGGTGCACCTCGTCCTGCATGTGCGTTAGCAGGTGGAAAAGCTCGCTGTCGGTCTTCATTCCGACCACTACGGGCGGCCATCCGTAGAGCAGTTCGTTGGTGCGGTGGCGGTCGTCTTTGGCAAGTCCGGCTATAGGAATGTCGAGGTGAAGTTCGCCCTCTACAACCTCTCTCACAACGCTCATCTGTCCCTGTCCGCCGTCGGTTATGATGAGGTCGGGCAGGGGTTGTCCTTCGTCGCGCAGACGGGTGTAGCGGCGCCTTACAACCTCCTGCATCGAGGCATAGTCGTCGGGGCCTGTAACCGTCTTTATTATGTATTTCCGGTAGTCTTTCTTGCTCGGTTTCATCTTCTTGAACACCACGCAGGCCGCCACGGCGTCGGTTCCGCTGATGTTAGAGTTGTCGAACATCTCTATCTGATAAGGCATCTTGGGCAGCTTCAGGGCGTTCTGAATTTCCTTCATCAGGCGCACTGATTTCTGCTCCGGATTGAGCTTTTCGGCCTGTTTGAGGCGGTCGAAACGATACTGCTTGCCGTTCATCACCGACAGGTCGAGCAGCGTCTTCTTGTCGCCTCGCTGCGGCACGGTGAACGTAACGCCTTCGAGCGTCATATCGGGGATAAAGGGCACTATTATTTCGCGCGACGTACTGCCCACTTTCTCGCGTATTTGCAGTATTCCGAGCTGCAGAATCTCGTCTTCGCTCTCGTTCAGCTTCTTCTTCATCTCGAACGTGAAGGCCTGGTTTATGCTGCCGTTCATCACGTGGATATAGTTCACATAGGCCGTTTTTTCGTCGTCTGTTACCGAGAAAACGTCTACATTATTGATCGTGTGGCTCACCACTTCGCTCTTTGAACAGAAGTTTTCGAGCAGCAGATACTTCTGTTTTATGGCTTCTGCCTCCTCAAAACGCAGCTCTTCGGCCAGTTTCTGCATCTGCGTGAAGAGCATTTTCGACAGCTCGCGCGTGTTTCCTTTCAGTATTTCGCGCGCCTGGGCGATGCTCTCCTGATACTCCTCGTAGCTCTGCTTGCCTATGCACGGCGCGCCGCAGTTCTTGATGTGATACTCCAGGCAGGGCTTATATTTGCCCTGTTCGATGCCTTCGCGCGTTATCGGAAAGCGGCAGGTGCGCGGCTTATACAGCTTTTTTATCAGGTCGAGCACGGCATACATCGAAGGCAGATGGCTGTAAGGACCGTAATAAGAGCCCCATTTCTTGTTTATTGTACGCGTCTTGAATATGCGCGGCAGATATTCTTTAGTTACGCAGATAGAGGGGTAAGTCTTGCCGTCTTTGAGCAGAATGTTGTATTTGGGCTGATATTTCTTTATCAGACTGTTCTCGAGCAGCAGCGCGTCTTCTTCGCTGTTCACCACGGTATATGTTATGTCGTGAATCTTGCTTACAAGCACCTTGGTCTTGTATCTGTCCACTTCCTTATGAAAGTAGGACGACACGCGGTTCTTCAGGTTCTTGGCCTTGCCAACATATATTATGGTGCCGCTTTCGTCATAGTATTGATAGCTGCCCGGCTTGTCGGGCAGGTTGCTCACAATGGCCTTCAGCCGTGCCAGCCTCTTCTCGTTTTCTTCTTTAGTCATGCCGCGTAAGTGCCTTATTTAAAATGGTTTTGAAAAATTTTGTTTCACGTGAAACTTTAAATAGAGGAGTTAAAGGAGTTATGGTAGTTAGAGTAGTTAAAGCCATTTGCCTTGCCGGTTGAATACGCCTTGCCTATGTGTCCTTATTCTGTATGTAGTGAGCTTTGGCTTGATGAATATTATAGCATTATGTCTGTAGCGTTTCGGAATGCTATAATGTGTCGGCATACGTAATGGTAGCTTCTATAAGGTATCAGTCTTATATCTCTGAATACTCTTTTAAAGATATAAATAATGCCCGTTATTTTGCTCTTGCAACATAAGAAGTTTTGTAATAAAGCGCGGGCTAATGGCTTTAACTCCTTAGCCCGCGCAGTGGGCGATAACTACTCTAACTTCTTTAACTCCTAAAAATTTATACCTGCAGCAGGCTTGTTATGTCTGTGCCTTCTTCGAAGTTGCTGCGGCCGTTGAGGTCTTCGTGTATAAGTTCGATGAGGAAGTTTACGTATACTTTCTTCGGGTTAAACTTCTTCACAAGGTCGTACGCAGCCTTCATGGTGCCGCCTGTAGCCAGCAGGTCGTCGTGCAGCAGCACGATGTCGTCCTCGGTGATGGCGTCCTTATGAATCTCGATAGTGTCGGTACCGTACTCCTTCGAGTAGCTCTCCTGTACGGTTTCGCCGGGCAGTTTGCCGGGCTTGCGGCACAAAACAACGCCGGCGTTGAGCTTTATGGCCAGTGCAGAGGCCATGACGAAGCCGCGGCTCTCTATGCCCACAATCTTGGTTACGCCCTTGTCTTTGTACATCTCGTAAAGCTCGTCTTCCATTATCTGGAGACATTTCGGATTCTTAAACAGTGTTGTTACGTCTCTGAAATTTACTCCTTTCTGCGGAAAATCAGGAATACATCTCAGATTCTCCAATAGTGTTTTGTTGTTCATCTTTTCTTTTTAGTTACGTACTTTATACTAATATTATCTCTTGTTCGCTGTTTTCGGCGCGTTGTTCGCTATATATATTATATGTGTGCGGCATGGCGTTGCTGATGCCTTGTTTTCCGGCTGCGCTGGCTCATGCTTTTCCGCCTGCGGCGTTTTTCTGTCTTTCCGGCGCATATTCTCGCCGTGGGGCTTTTTCGTCCGTGCTTCCGCCTTTTTCGCCCGCTGTGTTGCGTTTTGTCGCTGCGGGCAGATGCTGTCGCGGCTTATGCCGTTTTGGCTTTTTGCTGTCAGATATTTCTGCCGAAATCGTGGCCGCATTCTTCGGCGGCAGACTGCTGCCGTTGCAAAGGGCTGTTTTTCGGGGCTTTCCAAAAGGCCGTCTTTTGGCTCGCAAAAGGTGGTCTTTTGCAGCCCGAAAGGATACCTTTCGCACGCTGAAAGGCCACCTTTTAGAAAGTGGCTTTTCGGTGCCTCGGGCGTCGCCTCACGGCAGCCGTCGGGGCAGGGCAGAGCCGTGCCTCGGCAGGGGCACCCGGAGGGCGTAATAAGAGGAGTCAAATGGTCTGAAATATTGCTCCTTTTTATCGTGAGGAACATCAAATTTTGCCTTAAAGTAAATTTGTGTCCCGATTTTGTATCTTACTATCTTTCAGTCGGTTCCAACGTTTTCGCTTAACAAAAAATGCTCATTTTGTTTCACGTGAAACATACGGCTGTTTTACCTTTTCATCAGCACCAGCATGATGTTGATGTCGCTCGGCGAGACACCTGGAATTCGGCTTGCCTGAGCCAGTGTGTCGGGGTTGATTTTTGCAAGCTTTTGACGGGCCTCGGTCGAGAGCTGTTCCATTTCGAGATAGTTGAAATGGCCCTTTATTTTGATGTTCTCCAGGCGGTGCATTTTGTCGGCCACAATCCGCTCGCGTTCGATGTAACCCTTGTATTTCATTTTTATCTCTGCAGCCTCTGCCGTTTCATCGTTGCGGTTGGGCAGCGAGGCGATGAGCTGCTTCAGTTCGGGCACAAGCTCGGAAAGATTCTGCAGGTTGATCTGCGGACGGGCCACGAGGTCTATCAGCTTGCATCCTTCGCGCAGCGGGGTGGTGCCGAGCGACTCGAGCGCCGCGTTGATGTCCTTCGGCTTGACGTGAGTAGTGGCGCAGAAGTTTATGATGCTTTCCGTCGCTTCCTTCTTCTGCATCCACCAGTCGTATCTGTCGCGCTTTGCCAATCCGAGGTTGTAGGCCTTCTCGGCCCCCTGCTCCGGCGAGGGAATGTTCCGCAAGGAGGCCGTGGCGGTCACCCAGC
>ENA-OPCI01001618-OPCI01001618.1-human-gut-metagenome-genome-assembly--contig:-NODE-1618-length-12409-cov-3.830500_pt1 | contig 12409 bp, 7 predicted proteins | sample MGYA00241564_ERZ501479 | MGnify/ENA primary metagenome ERZ501479 (study PRJEB25962, sample SAMEA2042630) | human gut metagenome | biome: human gut; feature: human-associated habitat; material: faeces...
AGACGTGCGAAGTATGACAAGCCTCTGTATCTTGTGCCACCATCGCCCAATGTGCGACCTGTAGGATTACCCTGGCTCAGGTAATGGTAAGCATCGCTTCCCTCTGGTACACCAGTAGCATTGCCCCACAAGTTCTTATAGGTCTCCTGGCGCATAGAAGCACCCAACATAGCACCAAAGTTGTGCTTGGCGTAGCTATCCTTATAGGTAATGGTGTTGTCCCAGATATAGCTGCTGTACTGTGAGTTGCTCTTGTTGAGGTTGGTAGTATTGCTCTGTTGTGAGTCACTAACATAGTAAGTAGGAGTAAACACAGAACCATTGATGTCCTGGAAGTTGTAGCTGATGTTAGTCTTGAAGTTCAACTTCTGTGGCAGGAGATTAATCTGTGCATAGAAGTTGGTCATGTACTGGCGCAACTCGTTCTTGGCATCGTAGTATTTAGCTGTAGCTACAGGATTCTTGAAGTTTGTAGACAGACCGATGCTGCTTGGCGTAGCATATTTGTCAGGGAATGCCTGTGCGTTCTGCTCGTCGAATACTGGGATGAGACTTGGTGTGTTGAAAGCCTGCTGCCATGCAGCATTGTTAGGCAATACCTGATCACTTTTGCTGAATACACCATTGAAACCGACCTTCAACCAGCTGGTAGCATCATAGTCTACTGCTGCACGGAAGTTGAGGCGCTTGTAGTTGTTTTCTGTATCCATGATACCATCCTGGTAGAGGTAGCTGATACCGAGAGAGTAGGTAGCCTTGTCGCTACCACCGCTGATGCCTACGCTGTGGTTGGTGATAACTGCTGTGCGTAGCAATTCCTTGTACCAGTCGGTATCAGCACCATAAGTCCACTTGTGGAAATCGCTGTCAGCATAGCTGCCACCAAAGCGGTCGATGGCTGCTTTCATAGTAGGAGAGTAAGCATCGTAGTTAGCTTCCATCAACATGGTGGCATACTCCTGAGAGTTGGCCATTTCCAACACATTGGTAGCCTTTTGGAATCCGATGTAACCGTCGTAGGTAATCTTGGCCTTCTGACCCTTGGTACCCTTCTTTGTCGTGATGATAACTACACCATTTGCTGCACGCACACCATAGATAGCAGCTGCAGAAGCATCCTTAAGGATTGACATTTCCTGAATGTCTTCGTTGTTAAGGAAGTTGATGTCGTCGTAGAACATTCCGTCTACTACATAAAGTGGAGAACTGTTGGCAAAAGAGCCTGTTCCGCGAATACGTACGGTAGGACCGGCTCCAGGAGTACCGCTGCTTACAACGTTCACACCAGCCACCTTACCCTGAAGGGCTGTCATGGGTGATGATGAGGGAGTTGACTGGATGTCGGCTGCCTTAACCACGGTGATAGGTGAGGTGAGGTCCTTGGCCTTTGCAGAACCGTAACCGATGACAACTACGTCGTTGAGGTTCTGGAAATCATCCTTCAATGTGACATTGAGGTTGCCTGAAGCCTTGAGGGTAACAGGCTGCATACCCACATAAGAAATGTTGATAGATGCGTTAGGATTAACTTCCTGAATGGTGAAGTTACCGTCTATGTCCGTAACGGTAGCTTGCTTTGTACCGAGTACTTTGACAGTGGCGCCAATGACTGGTTCGCCAGAACTATCCAAGACAGTACCTTTGACAGCCTGAGCTTGGGCAAATGCCAGCTGAGCTACAAAAGCGCAAATGAATAATAATAGGTTCTTTTTCATGTTTTTTTGTTTTAAGATAATTGTTAATTCAAAACTGCTGTGCAAAGTAAATACTTTTTAAAGGTTTGGGCAAATTTGTTGCCACGATATAACTACGATGCGCTTTCTTGGCACTACGATTTTACTACGATGCCCATTTCTAAACGTTTGGAAAAGAGAAAGATAGAAAAACGACAAAATTTTGCCTTTTTTCTTTGGTAGATGGTATAAATTTATTAATTTTGCAAATACATAACCACAAACCCGTCTAAATCAAAGAATGAAAAAGCAGTTTTTATGGCTTGTCATATTCATCTTTTGTCTATGTCCAATGATGACAAAGGCACAGATTTTTATGCCTATTATCTCATACTATAACTCGTTCACTTATCATTATGGCATGCAGAACTGGTGCTGTACGCAGGATGATAGGGGCATTATGTACTTTGCCAACAATAATGGTGTGCTCAGTTATGATGGCTATTCGTGGCGCACCATAGCCTTGCCCAGCAAGGGATTGGTGCGATCAATTCTTGCTGATGGCGACCGTATCTATGTCGGCTCTTATACCGACTTTGGTTATTTTGTGCGTGATGAATGGGGTAAGATGGTGTATCATTCTCTTTGGCCCAAAAAATATCAGTCGCATAATGACGAGATATGGAATATCGTGAAGGGTGCTGATGGACATATTTACTTCCAGTCATTCTGCTCTTATTTCGTTTACGATGGCAAGAAAGTTACACCTTATTATATAAGGGAGCATCTGCCGCTCTGGTTTTTCCAAACAGGCGGTCAACTCTATGCTCAATTGATTTCCGACGGATTGTGCCGGGTCAGCAAGACGTATTACCCCCCCATCCTACATCGTAGAGACTATGGCAACGATCATGTGATGGGCTTGCACCAGTTGGGCAAGAGCCTTTTCTTGTTGGCTACCAACCAGAATGGACTCTTCCTATACGATGGACAGCAGGTGAAGCCTGTTCGTACTGATGTCGATGCTTTGCTCCGACAAGCCTTGATCAACCGTACTGTCATGCTCAATAAGCATACTTTGGTGGTGGGAACCATCAAGAGTGGAATCTTTGCCATCGATCTCAATACCAATAAGGTGTTGTGGCACTACAGCAAGGCTAACGGACTGGGAAACAATACCGTGCTCAACCTCCTGGTGGACAGAACGGGCAACTTATGGGCAGCCTTGGACAATGGTATCGCCCTTATCCATACGGGTTTGCCCCTTTCGGTGATGAGACTCGAGGGCATCGGTATGGTCTACGATGTGGCTACCTTGGGAAGCGATATGTATATTGCCACCAACCAGTCGGTGTGGCGATATGACATGAAGGAACACAATATAGTTCCAGTGAATGGCTGCGCAGGACAAAACTGGTATGTATCTCAGTTTGACAACCAGGTGTTTGCCGGCAACAATTTAGGCACAAAGGCCCTTGTGGGTAATCAGTCTTTCGACCTTTTAAACGATAATCAGGGCAGTACTATGATGCGTGAGTATCAGCATTATGGTCAGCATGCATTGATAGAGTCTTCCTACAACAGTTTCCGCATTTATTTACGCAATGGCGACAAATGGAGCTATGGTTGGACGGTGAAAGGCTTCAGTGCTCCTATCAGAGAGATAGAAATAGACAACCAGGGTGTCATCTGGGCAGCCCACATGAGCAAAGGTCTCTATCGACTGGAACTTTCCAGGGATATGAGGCGATTCGAAAGGGTGAATTTCTATTCTTCGCTGCCCAATAGCAAGGGTGATGCATTCCATGTGATGACCATCATGGGACGTGTGGTCTTCTCGTATGGTGGCCGTCTCTTTACTTACGATGATATACGCAAGCAGATATTGCCCTATTATGGTTGCGGCAGGTTGAGCGACATGGGCATCGTGTCGTCTGCCTTCCTTGATAAGAAAACCTTCTGGTTGCTCAATAGCGATGGCTATTGGCTCATGCAGTCGGGCAGTAAGGAGAACCTGCCGGTGTTCTTTATCTCCAACTCTTCGTTTGGGCAGGAGTGCAACATCTATGGACATTCGATGTATGTTTCGGGTCGTGCCACCTATTTCTTCCTCAACGATGGTATAGGTAGATATTTGGGCACAGGTGCTGAAAAGGGAAAGAAGCCCGCCTGCTATCAGGCTTCATTCAGCGAGGTGACGACAAAGGACCGTGATAATGTGGCGCATCAGCTGCCTGTGGTGAGCGATGGCAAGGTGAAGGCATGGGGTAACATTCGGCTCAGGGTGTCGTTCCCCAACTACGATAACGACAAGCTGCAGTTCTGCTATACGCTGAAGGGTGGAGGCAATACGCTTACCGAGTCTTCCTATTCGCCAGAGATCGTGTACAGCAACTTTGGCTTTGGAGATTATGAACTGACGGTGGTGGTCAAAAACCTCAAGGGCGACATCATAGGCAAGCCTCTTGTCTATTGTTTCTCTTTCCCCACACCTTTCCTGCTCTCATGGTGGGCTTGGCTGATGTATCTGTTGTTGCTCTCGGCTTTGGTGTATGGCTTTATTCGCTGGCGCACCAACAAGATTATTCGTCGCAATAAGAAGATTGCCGAAAAAGAGCTGATGGAGCAGAAGATGAAATCGTTGGAACAGGAACGTATCATTGCTGAGCAACAGAAACAACTCTTAGAAAACGAGCTCGCCCTTAAGGGAAAGGACGTGGCAAGCATGGCTTTCGATATGGTGGCGATGAACAACTCCATCAGTGAGGCGAAGGAGACTTTGCTTGAAGGCATGCGCAAGGGAACCATCACCACCAAGAATACCAGCAAACTGTTGTTGCAGATGAAGAGTGGCGACAACGACTTGTTCTGGAATACGTTCCAAAACAACTTCGACCTGATACACAAGAAGTTCTTCCGCAGTCTGCGTGAGAAATATCCCGACCTCACGTCGAACGACCTGAAGGTGTGTGCCCTCTTGCGCCTGAACCTGAATACGAAGGATATTGCCAACTTCACTCACCTTACCATCCGTGGTGTGGAAGGCGCAAGATACCGACTCAGAAAGAAGTTGGGCATTCCTACCGACAAGTCGCTCACCGATTTCCTCATCGAGTTCGAATAAGGAGAGGATCTTTATTGTCCTCCCAAGCGCTCGAAGAAGGTGATGATTTCCTCAAAAGTCTTGAATTCATCGCTGCCATACTCGATGGCTGTGCCCATGAAGCCCTTGTCGGGACAGGGGTCGATGAAGTAGTCGCCATAGAGCAATGCCTTCTGGTTGCAGAAAATGACGTGGTTGTAGGCTGGGGCAGATAGGTACTCCTCTACCCAGGTCATGACACGAGCCATATAGTCATGGTCGTTGGTGGGCGCCTGTGCCACAATGTACACATTATAATATTCTATCAGCATCTCATAGGCCTTGTGCATTGAGCTGGTGGCTTTCCAGTAACTGTCGTGCAGGGCATCGAAGTCGATATACACGATGGGGCGTTCCTTTCCGTTCTGTTTGTCGTCTATCCATCGGATGACGGGTGCGAGATAATGGAATGCCACCTTGTCTATCAGCCGATGCTCACCATGGAAGCGGATGGCTTGTGGATAATGCTCGTGGAAGAGGTCGAAGGTATGAACCACAGGGTCCTTGTCGCCAAAGAGTCCGTAGACACGGTTTTGTTCCTCGGGTGTTACATTCTGAAAGCACAGGGTGGTAATGTCCTTGTACTCCTTGATGAGTCCCTTGTTCACCATCAACTCCTGCACTCCGTCCTTGCGCGGGTTCTGAAACTCCTGTCTTCCCGTCATACTGCTCATGGTGTTGCCCATCTCGAAAGCTGGGTTTACCAAGATGCGGTCGGTGCCATGGAGCATCTCAGTGAACATACCACCCATGGAGGTGCCTATGATCAGGTCGGGTTTCTCCCTCTGCTGCATATCCCGCAGCATCTCTATGGCTTCTGCGGCATGCACGGGAATGTCCTCAGCCACGAGTGTGGCATTAGGCATCAACTCCTGCAACATCTTTACCGTGCCGCTCTGTCCCGAGGAGAGGAAGCCGTGCACATACATGATTTTCTTGCCCTGCATCAGGTCAGGGAACTGCTTGATGTATTGATTTTCCATTGTTTGTTGTTTTATCCGGAATGATGATGCAAAAGTACAGCTATTTGCAGTGAAAACAAAATTATTGATGCATATTTTTTCTCCTGTTGTTCAAATAATGCGTTGAGAGGGCTGTATTTCTCGGATTTTATTTGTACTTTTGCCGCATCTTTCTGAAATTATATATATGTGATAATTGAACAGTCAATAGAAAATCTCTACAAGCTCGACGGCAGAGTGCCCGTCGCCAAAGCACTTCCTTTCGGGCTTCAGCATGTGCTGGCCATGTTTGTGAGCAACATTGCTCCTATTATGATTTTTGCCGGAGCCGTAGGCTTGGACAGTTCTGTGAGCGCCGTGCTTATCCAGAACTGTATGGTCATAGCCGGTATCGGTACGTTGGTACAGCTTTATCCCGTTTGGCGCATTGGCTCGCGCCTGCCTATCGTGATGGGCATTTCCTTCACCTTCCTTTCTCTGGCCATTGCCATTGCCGGTTCTCAGGGCATGGGAACCCTCATTGGTGCGGTTATCATTGGTGGATTGATAGAGGGAACGCTTGGACTCTTTGCCAAGTATTGGATTAAACTCATTCCGCCCGTTGTGGCTGCTACGGTGGTTACCGCCATCGGTTTCTCGCTACTTCCTGTCGGTGCCAACTCGTTTGCAGGAGGACAGGGTGCTGCAGATTTCGGCAGTGTGAACAACTGGATTGTTGGAAGTGTTACCTTGTATGATGGCGCGTACGGGTTTCTCACAGCGCAATATGGTGATCGTGAGCCTTTCGCTGAGTGTAGGCCTTGGCTTTACTCAGGCTACAGGCATGTTCAACATCTTCCCTGAGATTGTCCGCACGGTGTTTGCCGACAACTGCGTGGCTGTGGTCTTCCTGCTTGCTGTGGTTCTCAACCTCGTGTTGCCAAAGGATCTGGAACAATAAAAAGAGAATTATTTGCTAATATTACTATAAAATTCTATTCATAATGGATTTGCTGAAAGAAAGAATTATGCAGGAAGGCAGATGTTTTCCTGGTGGAATCTTAAAAGTAGACAGTTTCGTAAATCACCAGATGGATCCTATCTTGATGATGGATTTGGCGAAGGAGTTTGTTCGTCTGTTCCAGGACATTAAGTACAACAAGATCATCACCATTGAGGCATCGGGTATCGCTCCTGCCATCATGGTAGGTTATCTGACCCATCTTCCTGTGGTCTTCGTCAAGAAGAAACAGCCCAAGACGATGGAGGGTATGATTACTTCTGTGGTTCACTCTTTCACCAAGGACCGCGACTATACGGTTTGTGTGAGCGACAGCTATCTTACTCCCGACGACCATGTCATCTTTATCGACGACTTCCTCGCCAATGGCAATGCTTCCAAGGGCGTGATGGAACTCTGCGAAAAGGCTGGCGCCAAGATAGAGGCGATGGGCTTCATCATTGAAAAAGCCTTCCAGCATGGTGGCGACTTCCTGCGCCGTGAGGGAATGCGCTATGAGGCGCTCGCTACGGTTGAGAGCCTGAAAGACTGCAAGATTGTATTGAAGTAAGGAGCTATTTCATGGAGTTATTTCATGAAGTTATTTCATGGAGTTAAGGAGTTAAGGAGTTAAAGGAGTTAAGACAAATGCCTTATTGTTTGAAATATAAGAAAAAAAGCTGTTGTCTTAACTCCTCAGCGACCGCAGGGAGCGATAACTCCTTTAACTCCTTAACTCCTCCAAATCTCAAGTGCCTTAACTCCTTTAACTTCTCCAAATCTCAAGTGCCTTAACTCCTTTAACTCCTCCAAATCTCAAGTGCCTTAACTCCTTAACTCCCCCTAATCTCAAGTTCCTTTATTTGACTATTTCTGCCGCATAGATTCCCATTACCTTATATCCTGCGGCGTTGGGATGCAGCCAGTCGCTGCATACATATTCCTTCTTCATTCTGTGCTCATCGGCAGAATCTTGCATCAGTTTGGCAAAATCGAGCACGCCATCCACCTTTTTCTCTTTTCCCTGGTTACGTATCCAGTCGTTCACGTATTGGCGGCAAGCCTCGTGGAAATAAGTGTAATAGCCTGCACCCTTGAAAGGCGTGATGGTGGCGAGATACACCTTTAGCTTTCTTGCCTTTGCCTTCTTGATCATGTTCTGGTAACTCTCTATCAGCAGTCGGGCTGTTGTCTCGCTGTTTCCGCTCTTAGTGTTTCCTATATCGTTGACACCTTCGAAGATAATCACCTTCTTCACACCGCATTGTCCCAGGATGTCGCGGTCGTATCGGTCTTTGGCCAATGTTCCTATTCCTCCGGGCACTACCACCTGATTGGATCCGATACCTAAGTTGAGTACGCCCTGATTGGTAATCTTATGTTTCAGGTGCAGCATCTCGCTCATGATGTCGGGCCATCGGTTCTGTGCATTGTCGGTTGTTCCGCGACCATCGGTTATTGAGTTTCCTATGATGGCAATGGCGCTCAGGTTGTTTTTCATCGTGTACACATCAATGCCAGCGATAGTGTACCAGTGGTTCACGCGTTGTGCTTTTTTGAAGTTGGAGTGAGCATTGGTTACACCTTTCATGATATAGGAGGTGGTGCGGGAGCCAGGGTGCATGGTGGGCTTGGCTGGCGATGAGGTGTAGTTGATGGTAATGGCAACGCGCTCCAAAGGTCTGAGGTTGAACTTCAGTGGGTCGCTCTCTATCGCCTTGCCAGCAGGAATCACAGTCTTGTACTTGCCGTGAAACTTCAGGTACTCAGCGCTCTTGGCGTCTACGCCAAATGAGTCTTTGGCATGTGCGATATAGACCGAACGTATCACCACGGGTTCCGAACTGTAGATGTTGCTCAGCTTCAGTCGTATCACCTCGCCGCCCAATGATACCTTCACCACTTGTCTGATGGAGTGGGGCGTATTGCTGTATAACACTTTGCTCTTCTCGGCAGCCTGTGGAGCTGTAGCCCAGGTTCCTACCCATGTCTGTGCCGTGGCATTCATGATGAATGCACACAGAAAGCATAATAATGCGAATGTTTTCTTCATAACATTTCTCTCTTTTCCTATTCTTGTTTTTTTCTTCCTTGTTTTTTCTTTCTTCTTCCGAAATATCTTTGGTAAAGATACGACTTTTTATCGTGCTGAGCATACTGCAAGGGTTTTTCTCTAACTTCCTTTAACGAGTTTAACTTCCATTGTAACCGCTCTGCAACCCTAAAGCTATGTTCAGTTACTTTAATCATTGTTTTTCGTTCGTTATGAATTTGTTTTTTCTCTTGTGGATAAATCTCCGTTCCGTGATACGGAATGGCCGTTCCAAATCACGGAATGGCGGTTCCGAATCACGGAATGTGCGTTCCGAATCACGGAATGGAGATTTTTGCAGCTTCAACAAAACTTTTATATAGTACTCAACTTTCGCAAATGGGGAAGTTAAAGAATTTAAAGAAGTTAGAGAAGTTAAAGCCATATGTTTTACAACTAAATTTACAACCCAAAAGGCTATTGGCTATAACTTCTAACGACCGAAGGGAGTGATAACTTCTTTAACTACTATAACTTCCGTACATGCGAAACTTCAATATAGTATAAGAGTAAGATTTTTGTGATTTAACGATTTTAATTGACCACTCTTGGCATTATTTTTAATATGAGTAGACTCGGTTGTTGCTTATTTGTCATTTGCGTTGACTTACTTAATTTTAGTCATATTCATTGTTGACTGCTTATCTCCTTAACTTTACAAAATGGAAGTGACATTCCGTAAGTAAAAGTATGGATAAATGGGGCGGCTGTAAGTTGCAGTCGTGATAAAGTGCAAATTGATGTATTTTTACTATCTTTTTATACAAAACTGTCAGAAATACTTGCGTATATCAATTAATTTATTTACTTTTGCACCCGAGAGAAAAAGTTTGTGTCGTACAGACACTCATGAGGGCGTATCAACACTTATCATATTGTTTCGGCACTTATTTACGGATAGCATTATAATATACTATTATTTGTTTTATATTTATTTTTTACAACATTTTTAACATGACAAGAAGATTACTTTTGTTAGTATGTGCAATGCTGTGTCTATGCAGTAGTGTGCATATTCAGGCGCAGTCTGTATCTTCTTCTACTGCAACCTCTGCGGATGGTAATTACGTAGAGGGTGTCGTTCGTGTCAAACTCCAGCGCGAGATAGCCGACCGTTTGGTGGCTGCCAAACTTCCGCTGTCGGTGAAAGGTACGAGCAAGAAGTATGTTCAGACTGGCGTGACCCCGCTCGACAGGGTCAATCAGAAAGTAAAGGCAGTCTCCATGACCCGTGTTTTCCCTTATGCCGGTAAGGATGAGGCTAAGCACAAGGCAGCAGGACTGGATCTTTGGTATGATGTCCATTATGAGGCATCAGGTATGAAATTGGCACAAGCCCGTAACTTGCTCCGTTCTACAGAGGGTGTGGCTTATGCCCAGCGCATACCGGTTTACAAACCCATAGGCGGTGAGCGTTTCCTTGAGGTTTCGCCAGCAGCAGTGGCAAAGGCAGCCAAGGCTGCTTCTACCATGCCTTTCAATGATCCATTGCTCAATGACCAGTGGCATTACAACAACGATGGTCATATCGCAGGTACCAAGGTGGGTGCTGATGCCAATGTGTTCAAGGCTTGGGAAACCGGTATTACCGGTTCTAAGGATGTTGTGGTTGCTATCATTGATGGTGGCTTCCAGGTAGATCACCCCGACCTGAAGGACAATGTGTGGATCAACACAGCCGAGTTGAACGGTAAGCCTGGTGTTGATGATGATGGTGATGGCTATGTAGATGATATCTACGGCTATAACTTTGTTATCAAATCAAGCGATATCAACGCTCACTCTCATGGTACTCACGTAGCAGGTACTGTAGGTGCCACCAATAATAATGGTATCGGTGTCTGCGGTGTTGCCGGTGGTAGCGACGGTAAGGGCGGTGTCAAGATGATGGTCTGCCAGGTATTCGACAGCCGTGCCAGCAGTTCAGCTGTAGCTGATTTCGGTGGTGCCATTGTTTATGCAGCCGACCGCGGTGCCAGCATTGCCCAGTGTTCTTGGGGTGCCGGTGTTCCAGATGATGAGGATAAGTCGATTACCGAAGCTGTTGATTACTTCACCAAGACTGGTGGTGGCGACAAGATGAACGGAGGTCTCTGTATCTTTGCTTCCGGTAACAATGGTGAGGAAGGCAATTATTATCCTGGTTGTCTTGACAAGGTTGTGGCTGTTGGTTCCATGGCTCCAGACGGAAGCGTGGCTTATTATTCCAACCGTGGCAAGTGGGTTGATGTGACAGCCCCTGGTGGTTTGGAAGACAATGGTCAGCAGTATGGCGTATTGAGTACCTTGCCTAACAGTACCTATGGTTACAACGAGGGAACCTCTATGGCATGTCCTCATGTATCTGGTATTGCAGCCTTGATTCTTTCCAAGTATGGTAATAAGCAGTTCTCTAATGAGACTCTCCGCACCTTGCTCACCACATCCGTAAACGACCTGTATACTCAGAATCCTGAGTACAAGGGTTTGATGGGTTCCGGTTATATCGATGCTTACAAGGCTTTGCAGGGCAAGGAGAATAGCGTGCCTGAGGCTGTTGCCGACTTCACTGTTACTGCATCTCACGACAATGCTCTCATCGAATGGACGATTCCTGAAACCGAAGAGAAGAGCATCGATCATCATGTGATTTATTATAGCACAGAGGCTTTCTCTGCTACAGACGACTTGAACAAGTTGAGCTCTGCTACTGTAGATACCAAGTTCAAGTATTCTGGCGACAAGATGTCTTATGAGGTAGAAGGCTTGAAGGCTTCTACTAAGTATTATTTTGCAATTGTGGCTTACAACCGTTGGGGTAAGGCTTCTGCCGTTTCTCCCATCAAGGAGGCTACCACCAATTCAGGTCCTAAGGTTCAGGTAGACCAGAAGAGCCTTTCTATGACCGTAGATGCCACCAAGGCTTCCACTGCCGAGGCTTCTTTCAATGTAAAGAATGCCGGTGAGGGCGTGCTGAAGTATCAGCTTACTACTGCTACGACCCGAGCTACTATGTCTACCAGCGGTCGTATCAAGAATCCAAACCCAGGTCAGGTCCTTCCTTTCAGCGGTACAGTCAGCCCAACACTTGTGAAGCGCAACGCTGTGGCTACTTCCAACTATCAGGCAAAGGACTGGCCAGACACTTTGACCTATTCCAACCAGTTGTACAGCTATATCGGTGAAACTGATACCAAGCTGCCAAATGCTTTGGCTCAGTATTTCTATGTAGATAAGGCAACTTATCCTAATGGTTTCAACCTGACAGATCTTCACTTCCAGGGACAGAACGGACAGAATCCTGTGATTGAGATTTACGACGGTTCACGTACTATCTCTACTGCAAGTTTGATTCAGAAGGTTAATTATGATTTCTGGCTATACAACTATCCTATCACCCTGAAAGAGCAGATTCACTTTGCTCCTGGTTCAAGCTTCTGGGTAGTGGCTAAGTTCCCTGCTGGCGCCAAGAACCCATTGGGTACAGGCAAGACTACCCGAACTGATGTTGCCCAGTACAGCTTCTATAGCTCTGACAACGGTACAACCTGGACTCAGTTGAGTGAGGTTCTCAAGGGCACC
>ENA-OPCI01001619-OPCI01001619.1-human-gut-metagenome-genome-assembly--contig:-NODE-1619-length-12407-cov-8.186852_pt1 | contig 12407 bp, 9 predicted proteins | sample MGYA00241564_ERZ501479 | MGnify/ENA primary metagenome ERZ501479 (study PRJEB25962, sample SAMEA2042630) | human gut metagenome | biome: human gut; feature: human-associated habitat; material: faeces...
CGCAGGCACCGCACTCGGCCTCAGCGCGCATCATCAGGTTCTTCTTGGTGCTGTCAGTAACGACCTCGCCCAGCAGCTCTGCAAAACGGGATGCATGATCTGCCTCCTCGTAAGCATAGCGCTTGTAAGCCTCGGCGATCTCGGGGTAGCCCTCACGCTCTGCCACACGAGCCATGGCCAGGTACATGCCAACCTCGCTGCACTCGCCCTCAAAGTTTGCGCGCAGGCCATCCACGATCTCCTGAGGAACACCCTCGGCCTTGCCGATGCCGACCACATGCTCGGTCACATAGGTGTTGCCAGTCTTCTCCACAAAAGCGGAAGCGGGAGCCTTGCAGACGGGGCACTGAGCGGGGATCTCGCCCTCAGCGATATAACCACAAACGGTGCAAACATATTTTTTCATAAGAATAGACCTCCATCATTCTCAATTTACGTTACAAAATTTTGTGAGCGCAGGAGCTCCGGTGTTGGTACTCACCGGCCCTCCTGATGGCTCTATTATAGCGAATAATTCTTAGTTAGTCAAGCATAATTTTGAGAATTATTCCTACTTGCGAAAATCTGGCAAGGTCACTAAAACCCTTGCCAGAAAGATGGGCACTTTGCCCGGTACTCTATTTGAAGCGATCCGAAACTCAGACCTGCAGGTTGGCGCTGGAGGGTGCGTCGGAGCCGTCGGCGGAGTCGAACTCATAGTCGTTGCCGGGCAGGATGGCGTTGAGCGCAATGCCCACGATGGCAGCAATGGCCAGGCCGGACAGGTTGATGGAAACGCCTGCAACGGCAAAGGTCAGGCCGCCCACCGAGTTGAAGCCCAGTGCCGAAACGAGGATGACGGCCGCAATGATGAGGTTGCGGCTGTTGGTGAAGTCCACCTGATTCTCCACCACGTTGCGGACACCAATGGCAGAGATCATGCCGTACAGCACAAAGCTGATGCCGCCGATGATGCCGGTGGGGATGGTGTTGATGACGGCCTCAAACTTGGGGCTGAAGCTCAGGATGATGGCCAGCACGGCGGCGATGCGGATGACGAGAGGATCGTAGATTTTGCTCAGTGCCAGAACGCCCGTGTTCTCGCCGTAGGTGGTGTTGGCCGGGCCGCCCAGCAGGCCAGCCAGAGCGGTTGCCAGACCGTCGCCCATCAGCGTCCGGTTCAGGCCGGGGTCATTGATATAGTTGTGGCCGACGGTGGCGCTGATGGCGGCGATATCGCCCACATGCTCCATCATGGTAGCCAGTGCGATGGGGATGATGGTAAACAGCGCGCTGATAAACTCGGGGCTGCCGTCGATGGCAAACAGACCCATGGCAGACTGATGCAGCGGGATGCCGAACCAGCTTGCCTCGGCAATGCGGGCAAAATCGACGGCACCCGTCACCAGCGCAACGGCATAGGACACCAGCACACCAATGAGGATGGGCAGAATTTTGATCATGCCCTTGCCCCAGATGTTGCAGACAATGACCGTGCCCAGTGCCACAAAGGCCAGCAGCCAGTTGGCCTTGCAGTTGTTGATGGCCGAGGGAGCCAGGATCAGGCCGATGGCAATGATGATGGGGCCCGTGACCACCGGCGGGAAGAACCGCATAATGCGGCGGATGCCAAAGGTGGAGATGAGCAGGCTGACGACCAGATAGAGCAGGCCGGAGAACGCCACGCCTGCGCAGGCATAAGGCAGCATCCGGGTGTTGGCCACGGTCAGGTTGCCGTCTGCATCCGCCAGCATGGGTGCCACAATGGAGAAGCCACCCAGATAGGCGAACGAAGAACCCAGGAACGCGGGCACTTTCTTTTTGGTGATGAAGTGGAACAGCAGAGTGCCCAGACCTGCGCAGAGCAGAGTGGTGGAAACGCTCAGCCCCGTGAGCAGGGGCACCAGAACGGTGGCACCAAACATGGCGAACATGTGCTGGATGCCCAGAATCAGCATCCGGCCCGTGCCCAGCTGACGGGCATCATAAATGCCCTTGGAATAATCGATGTTTTGCTGCATGGTTTTCCTCCTTTAAGAAACCCACCCCTGAAAAAAAGGCACCGCCGCGCAAAAGCGGCAATGCCTCTGAAATCAGGATGAAATGTAAGATGGAACGGAAACAGCAGCACCCTTGTTTCGGAACATCGAATCTCGCATACCGCTCTCCCCTTTCGTGTTTTACCTTGTAAAGTATACCAGAAACCCGCGGTTCCTGCAACCGTTTTCCGTATTTTGTGCTCTGCATCTTGCAATCAGGGCAGCCGCGCACTATAATGTTACCTATTATAGCAGTTTGCGTTTTTAACGCACAAGCAACATCCGCAAACTGCATGTCGCAAAGATGCCGTTTTGATCGGCACTATTTATGAAAATTGCGATAAAACAGTTTATTGACAGAGGATTATTATGATATATCTGGACTATTCCGCCAACACCCCGGCAGATGAGCGGGTGCTGGCGCGGTTTTGCGCGGTGGAGCGCCGCTGCCCTGGCAACGCGAACTCGCACCATCAGGCCGGGTCAGACGCCAAGGCCGAGATCGACCACGCCACCCAGACCATTGCCCGGCTGCTGCGGGTACAGCCTGCCGAGATCATCTACACCTCCGGTGCCAGCGAGTCCAACAACTTTGCCCTCAAGGGGCTGGCCCGGCTCTCCCGCCATGTGGGCAAGCATATCATCTCTACCCCGCTGGAGCACTCGTCTGTCAGCGGCACCCTGACCGCTCTGCAGGAGCAGGGGTATGAGATCGACCTGGTAGACATCAAGCGGGACGGCACCATTGACCTGGACCATCTCAAAGAGCTGCTTCGACCGGACACCATTGTCGTGGCGGTCACGATGGTGGACAGTGAGCTGGGCGTGGTGCAGCCAGTGCAGGAGATTGCCGAGATCCTGAAAGAGTACCCTCACTGCCACCTGCATGTGGACGCCACCCAAGCCGTGGGCAAAATTCCGGTCTCGTTTGAGGGCGTGGACACCATGAGCCTGACAGCCCACAAATTCTATGGTCTCAACGGCATCGGCCTGCTGCTCAAACGGCGGAATCTGGCGCTGGAGCCTCTCATCCACGGCGGAGAGAGCACCACCATCTACCGCAGCGGCACCCCGACGGTGGCTCTGGCCTCCTCGCTGGCGCTGGCACTGGAGCTGGCCGTGGAGCAGCTGCCGGAGCACGCCGAGGCCGTCCAAAAGGCCAATGCATTCCTCCGCACCGAGCTGGCCAAGTATCCCAAAGTCCGCATCAACAGCCCGGAAAACGCCATCCCCCACATCCTGAACCTGAGCGTGCAGGACGTCAAGGGCACGGTCTTCCAGCGGGAGCTCAATGAAGAAGGCGTCTGTGTCTCGGTCAAATCCGCCTGCTCGTCAGACGGGCTCCCCTCCCGCGCGGTCTTTGCCGTCAGCCGGGACCGCCGCAACGCCCTGTCCTCCTGGCGGGTCAGCCTGAGCCATCGAACCACCGAAGAAGACCTGCGCGGCTTTCTGGCCGCCTTTGACCGCTGCTACCGCGGACTGACAGAAACCAAATAAAACAGCCCCAGAAAAAGAGAGGAATTTGTACCCATGAAACGCGAACTGGAACCTTACCAGCTGATCGAACGAAGCATCATCAAAAAGTACCGCAAAGAGCTCTGGACCCCGTTCATTGTCGCCGTCAAGCGCTATGAGCTCATCCAGGCAAATGATAAGATCGCCGTCTGCATCTCGGGCGGCAAGGACTCCATGCTGATGGCCAAGCTGATGCAGGAGCTGCAGAAGCACAGCGATGTCCCCTTTGAGCTGGTTTTCCTGGTAATGGACCCCGGCTACAACGAGATCAACCGCCAGAAGATCGAGTCCAACGCCGAGCTGCTCCACATTCCGGTGACGATTTTTGAGAGCAATATTTTCTCGGTGGCAAACAACACCGAGAAAAACCCCTGCTACCTCTGCGCCCGGATGCGCCGGGGCCACCTGTACAGCAAGGCCAAGGAGCTGGGCTGCAATAAAATCGCGCTGGGCCACCACTTCAATGACGTGATCGAGACGACCGTCATGAGCATGTTCTACGGTTCCCAGCTGCAGGCCATGCCCCCCATGCTCCACAGCACCAGTTTTCCCGGCATGACCCTGATCCGCCCGATGTACTGCATCCGGGAAGAAGATATTCTGGCCTGGAAGCGCTACAATGACCTGGAATTCATCCAGTGCGCCTGCCGCTTTACCGAGAACTGCACCATGTGCGACAACGGTGGCGGCGGCTCCAAGCGGCAGGAGGTCAAGATCCTGCTCCGCCGCCTCAAGCGCGACAACCCCAACATTGAAAACAGCATCTTCCGCAGCATCCACGCCGTGGCGCTGGATACCATGCCCGGCTACAAATCCGAGGGCGTGGAGCACAGCTTCCTGGAACGGTTCCATGCGATGGAAAAATAATCATGGCAATGAAAAATCCCCCTCAGCAATGCTGAGAGGGATTTTTTCATGCCACCGGCGGGGCTTGAACCCGCACTCTGTTTCCAGAAAGGGATTTTAAGTCCCTCGTGTCTGCCAATTTCACCACAGTGGCACAGAAAAGAGCTGCCGATTTACGACAGCTCTTATAATACAATAGAAACCGTTCTTTGTCAAGAACTGCTCTTAGACTTTGCCGCCGTGCAGCTCCGCGTACATGCGGGAGCGGCACTCCGCCACAGCCGGGGTCATGTTGACATAGTGCTTGTGAGGGCACTCGATGCGCAGCTCGGTTTCCCAGGTCTCCTCGGTGAGCTGCTGGGCAATGTAAGCTTTCTTCTCCGCGATGGAAGGCAGCTCAATGGCCAGCTCGCCGTTCAGGATATGGGGCACCAGCAGCTGTTTGACCCTGGTGGGGGTGATGGTGATGGTGCGCTCGATGGCATCCGGGTCCAGGTTGACCATCGTCACGGGCTTGCCGGCCTCAATGACCTCGCCATCCATGGCGATGAGGTCGCACTGTGCCTGGCCGTTCTCATCGTAGAGTCGCCAGGGCATCTTCTTGCCGGGGATGATGGCCTTACTGGCGGAATCAGAGCACTTCATCTTGGGCTGATAACTGCCATCCGCCTGCTTGACGGCCACCAGCTTGTACACGCCGCCGAACACGGGGTCGGAAGCCGAGGTGATCAGGTTTTCGCCCACGCCGTAAGAATCAAAGTGGGCGTGCTCATACAGCTCCATGTTGGCGATCTTTTTCTCATCCAGACCGTTGGAAGCTACCAGCTTGATATAGGGCTTGCCAGCCGCGTCCAGCGCCTTGCGCAGCCGCTTGGAGCCGCGGGCCAGGTCGCCGGAATCGATGCGGGCGCTCTTGACACGGCGGTTGGGGTCATTGGGATATTTCTCCATGAGGTAGTCGTCCAGCTTGATGAGGTTGGGCAGACCACTCTCCATAATGTTGTAGGTGTCCAGCAGCAGGCTGACAGAATCCGGGTAGGTATCCGCAAAAGCCTTGAACGCGTCAAACTCCGTCGGGAAAAACTCGATGAAGCTGTGTGCCACGGTGCCCACGGCCTTGACATCCGAACCATACTTCATCTCGGCCAGACAGTTGGCCGTGCCAATGCAGCCGCCCAGAACCGCCGCATAAGCGCCATCGTTGCCGGCGCTCTCGCCCTGTGCACGGCGGGTGCCGAATTCCATCACGCTGCGGGGGGTGTGGGTGTTCAGGCCCACCACGCGGGTGGCCTTGGTGGTGATGAGGCTGTGGAAGTTCATGGTCTGCAGCAGGTAGGTCTCAATGAGGATGGCACCCACCAGGTCGCACTCAATGCGGACCATCTGGACATGGGGGTAGCAGACCGTGCCCTCAGGCAGGGCGTACATATCGCCTTTCCAGCGGTAGGTGCGCAGGTAATTGCAGAATTCCTCGCTCATGCCCTTGGTGCGCAGCCACTGGATGTCCTGCTCATTGAAGTGGTAGTTGAGCAGGAAACGGGTCAGCTTGCGCTGGCCGGCGCTGATGGAATAGCCCATATTGTCCGGGTTCTTGCGGAAGAACATATCGAACACGAGGGTAGTATCCTTGAAGCCGTTCAAAAACAGGCAGTTGGCCATCGTGAACTCATAAAAATCCACGACCATTGCGGGGTTATCATAATCTTCGTCCGGAATGTACGGAACAACTTTGATCTCTTCCATGGGGGTTTCCTCTCTTTTTTCTCCATCCGGCAGGATACCGCGCGGTCCTGCCGCCTGAAAAACTTCCCGGGACGCCGCGCAGAGGGCTGGCCGGGCGTATGATCTGCCCTGTCATGACAGGGTGTTGGTAACACTATAGCATGGTTTTTGGCCCGGTGCAAGGCCTTTTGTAAAAAAGGGACTGTGGTTCGGTAAAATCTTTTTGCTGTCACAGCCAGAAGATACAAAAAAGCTGCCCGGCGGCAGTGTGCCAGGCAGCTTTGCGTCTTTCAAATTTTATCAGCCGTTGATGATGTTGGGGGTGGCGTTCTTCAGCATAACGTCATGGCTGCCGCCCTCCACGATGGAGGTGGAGGAAACGACGGTCAGCTTGGCTTTCTGCTGCAGCTCGGGGATGGAGAGGGCACCGCAGTTGCACATGGTGCTCTTGACCTTGTACAGGGTGGTCTGGACACCGTCAGCCAGCGGGCCGGCATACGGAACATAGCTGTCCACGCCCTCTTCAAAGCTCAGCTTGGTGGAGCCGCCCAGGTCATAGCGCTGCCAGTTGCGGGCACGGTTGGAACCCTCGCCCCAGTACTCTTTCATATACTGGCCGTTGATGCGGACCTTGTTCGTGGGGCTCTCGTCAAAGCGGGCAAAGTAGCGGCCCAGCATGACGAAGTCCGCGCCCATGGCCAGAGCCAGAGTGATGTGATAATCGTGGACGATGCCGCCATCGGAGCAGATGGGCACATAGATGCCGGTTTCCTTGAAGTACTCGTCACGGGCCTTGGCGACCTCGATGACAGCCGTGGCCTGGCCGCGGCCAATGCCCTTGGTCTCGCGGGTGATGCAGATGGAGCCGCCGCCAATGCCGATTTTGACAAAGTCCGCGCCGGCCTTGGCCAGGAAGCGGAAGCCCTCGGCGTCCACGACATTGCCGGCACCGACTTTCACGGTGTCGCCGTAGTTCTCACGGATCCAGCCGATGGTGCGGCTCTGCCACTCGGAGTAGCCCTCGGAGGAGTCGATGCAGAGGACGTCCACACCGGCCTCGACCAGTGCGGGCACGCGCTCGGCATAATCGCGGGTGTTGATGCCAGCGCCGACCACATAGCTCTTGTTGGCATCCAGCAGCTCGTTGGCGTTCTTCTTGTGGGAATCGTAGTCCTTGCGGAATACCATATACACCAGGTTGCCCTCAGCGTCCACCAGCGGCAGGGTGTTGATCTTGTTATCCCAGATGATGTTGTTGCAGTCGTGCAGAGAGGTGTTCTCCGGAGCAGTGACCAGCTTCTCGATGGGGGTCATGAACGTGGTGACGGAGGCGTCATCGGGGGTGTGGTTGACGCGGTAATCACGAGAAGCCACAATGCCCAGCAGCTTGCCGTTGGGGGTGCCGTCGGCGGTGATGGCGATGGTGGAGTGGCCGGTGCGGGCTTTCAGCTCCAGCACGTCGTGCAGGGTGGCAGTGGGAGCCAGGTTGGAGTCGGAGACGACATAACCGGCCTTGTAGCTCTTGACACGGCGGACCATGGCAGCCTCGTTCTCAATGCTCTGAGAGCCGTAAATAAACGAAACACCGCCCTGGCGTGCCAGTGCAATGGCCAGCTTATCACCGGAGACAGACTGCATGATGGCGCTGATCATGGGGATATTCATTTCCAGCGGGCACTTCTCCTCGCCCTTGCGGTACTTGACCAGCGGGGTCTTCAGGCTGACAGCCGTAGGAACGTTTTCTGCGGAGGAATAGCCCGGCACCAGCAGGTACTCGCCAAAGGTGCGGGAAGGTTCTTCGTAAAAATAAGCCATATTCTAAATCTCCTTTTTCTCTCATTGCAGCCCGTCAGGACAACAAATCCTTTTCACTTACAAAGCTTGTAACATGCTCAAAATGATTGTCTATATCATATCACAAAAGCCCGGCAAATACAAAACAAACTTTATAAAACCAAGCCAGAGAAAAACAGACATTTTGTATAGAGAATTTGCCGCAAAGTCACACTTTATTTTGGAAATGCTGGCCGATCTCTTGAATTCAGGGTGCAAAAAAGCTCATCCCTGTTTCAGGATGAGCTTTTTTGCACACGAAGCGAGATACCGCCTGTGCGGTGCGGGGGGGACTGTCAGCTGTGAAGGAGAACAGCCGGAGGAGGAAGTGCCCGACACCCGGTATCTCTTTAAAAACAAGAAGAAAAAGATTTCATGAACCAGAAAGGCGTCGCATTCCTTTCTGTAACTATATTGTAACTCTTTGCGTCGGATTTTGCAAGAGCTTTTTGTAATTTTTCTGTAATTTCTTTTTTATTTTTTGTAATCTGTTCCGGTTTATGCTTCCGGTGCCCCAAATTCCAGGTAGCACTCAAAAGCGGCGTCCTCTTCCCTGCGGCCCACCACATACCAGCCCTGCTCCACCGGGGCATAAAAGACCGCCATCTTCTCCCCCATCGGCACCTCGCGGTGATACTTGATGGAGAAAAATTTCAGCTCCCGCATCCGCCACACTTCCAGCGGGATGGCGTCGCAGGCAATGTCCAGATAGAGCGCGTTGTTGATGTGGCCGTTCAGATCGCACAGGGAGTAACGGGCTACCCACTCCCCCGCGGGCTGCAAGTCCTTGCTCTTGTGCACCAGCTGAGGCAGCTCCTCGGGCAGCTCTTCGTTCTGGAAGCCCTCGGTCTCCCAGCCGGGGGCTCGCTGGATGCGCTCCGTGTCCGTATCCACCAGCATCCAGCGGCAATCCACCAGCGCCAGACGGTTTCCCTCCGTGTCGGTCAGGATGGTCAGGCGCTTCATGGAACCTTTTTTGAACACCTCACAGGCCGTGGTCAGGGTGAATTTTTCCGCCCGCATGGGACGCCGGGTGATCTGCACCGCCGTTTTTGCCACCAGAAAAGCACTGTGATGCTCCGTGAAGAACTGGCGGTCCATGCCGTAAGCCCGGGCATGGTCGGCGGAGACCTGCTCCACATACCGCAGCAGGGCGCTGGGCTTGAGCTGGCGGCGGAAATCGCTGTCACCATCCAGCGCGGTCATAGTTTCTGAATATTCTCTGCGTTCCATTGGTCTTCCTTTCTCTTTGCAAAACCCGAAAACAGGCTGCGCTTTTTGCAGCGCAGCCTGTAAAAATAGGGGTCTTTGAATCAGTACATGTTGCGGCTGCGGCGGCGGACCTTGCGCCAGATATTGAAGCAGGCCAGTGCCACCATAGCCGTGAGCAGCAGCAGGAACAGATAGCCGCTGCCACCCTCGTTGTAGCTCTTCATCTCGCTCCACTTGACGTCCAGCTCATTGTTGACTTCGTCACTGAGGGCGGTGAAGACTTTCTCCTTGGTCTCGACCTCTTCCGGCGGGAACGCGATCTCGCTGTCCGCCAGATCTTCGTCCAGGATCTCGCGCACGGACTCCATAGGGGTAGTATACCCGATATACTCCGCGTTTGCCTTGCCAATATCCGGTTCGCACATGAAGTTGATGAACATTTCAGCCGCTTCCTTGTGCTCGCTGGTCGCGGGGATGCACATGCTGTCCACGGAAAGCACGCTGCCCTCCTCCGGGAAGACCCAGGCCAGATCCGGGTTGTCGTCGATCATGGTGATGGCGTCGCCGGAGTAATAGACACCGATGGCTGCCTCGCCGCCGATCATCTTATCAAAGATCTCGTCCATGACGTAGGCCTGCACCAGGGGCTTCTGAGCCTTGAGTTCTTCCACCACTTCATCCACTTCTTCGGTGGAGTCCGGGTTGATGCTCTTCCCTGCTTTGAACGCGGCAATGGCATAGGCATCGCGGCTATTGTTGAACATCAGGATATTGCCCGCATACTGGGGGTCCCACAGGTCGGCCCAGCTGGTGGGGGCTTTGTCCACCATGGTGGTGTTGTAGATGATGCCTGTGGTGCAGAGCATGTAGGGTACGGTGTAGGCGTTTTCCGGGTCGTAATCCGCGTTGCGGTACTCCTCGTCGATATTCTGGAAATTGGGGATGTTGTCGTAATGGAGGGGCATCAGCATCCCCTCCGCGATCATCTTGGCCGCCATATAGTCCGAGGGCACGATAACGTCATAATTGGCCGCGCCGGATTTCAGCTTGGCATACATCGACTCGTTGGAATCAAACGTGGTGTAATTGACTTTGATGCCCGTCAGCTTTTCAAAATCAGACACCACATCCTCGCTGTCGTCCGAGCCATTGGAGATATACTCACCCCAGTTGTAGACGTTCAGGGTCATGTTCTGGCCCTTGAAGCGGGTCCAGTCGTAATCATCGGAGACGGAAACGTCCTCTGTCACCTCAATGGAACCAGCAGCCATGGCCGGCGCCGCCATGCTGAGGGTCAGGGCAGCCGTCAGGGCCAGCACGCTCAGGCGTTTCAGCAGTTTCATACGGCGTCGCCCCCTCTCAGCGCTCTCTGATCCTTGCGATACTCACGGCTCTCCATGGCGTTGGAGAGGAGGATGATGCTCAGGATGACCACAAACATGATGGTGGACAGCGCATAGATCTCCGGGCTGACCTTTTTACGGGTCATGGAGTAGATGGCAATGGGCAGGGTCTCCACGGTGCCGCAGTTGAAGTAGGAGATCATGAAGTCATCAATGGAATAGGTCAGGCAGATGAGGAACGCCGACAGGATCGCCGGGCTGATCTCGGGCAGGATGACCTTGAAGAATGCCTGCTTTGGGTCGCAGCCCAGATCCAGCGCTGCCTCATACAGCCGGAGATCCAGCTGCTTGAGCTTGGGCGTCACGTTGAAGATGACGTACGGCACATTGAACGCAATGTGCGCGATGAGCAGCGTGGGCAGGCCCATGATGGTATCGGGCAGGAAGTCCACCCCTTCGGTAAAGCGCTGGTATGCCACAAACAGCAGCATGAGCGAGATGCCGGTGATGATCTCCGGGTTGACCACCGGGATATAGGTGATGTTCGTCACCACCAGGCGGCTTTTGCGGCCCATGGAGGCAATGCCCAGAGAGGCTGCCGTGCCCAGCACCGTGGCGATGACCGCCGAGATCAGGGCCACCTCAATGGACACCCAGAGGGCGTGCAGGATGGCGGAGTTATGGAACAGACTGGCGTACCATTTAAAGGTAAAGCCCGTAAACAGCGCATAGCCCTTGCTCTGGTTGAAGCTGAACACGATCATATAGGCGATGGGCAGATACATGAAGCAGAAGAACAGGATGACATAGGCGCGCTGCATCAGACGCAGATGTTTCGTTTTCATCAGGACACACCCTCCATCTCATCCTCGTCAAAGCTCGAGGTAAAGCTCATGCAGAGCAGGACAATGATCATCAGCACCAGGCTCATGGCCGAGCCGACGTTGAGGTTGTAGCTGTTGCCCAGGAACTGCATCTCGATCAGGTCGCCGATGAGCAGGTTGGAGCCGCCGCCCAGCATCCGGCTGATGACGAATGTGGACACCGCCGGGACAAACACCATGGTGATGCCCGTGCTGATGCCGGGCACGCTCATGGGGATGAGCACCCGCACAAGGGTCTTGGTGGTGGAAGCGCCCAGGTCCTGGGCCGCCTCCACCAGGCTCTGGTCGATCTTGGTCATGCTGGTATACAGCGGCAGGATCATATAGGGCACATAGTTGTACACCATGCCCAGCACCACCGCGCCGGAGGTATTCAGCATGGTATAGGGTCCCAGGCCAAACAGGCCCAGCACCGCGTTGACGGGGCCATTGACACTCAACAGGCCCATCCAGGCATAGGTACGGAGCAGGAAGTTCATCCACATGGGCAGCATGACCAGCATCAGCATGATGTGCTGCTTGTTCACCCGCAGGCGGGAGAGGAAGTAGCCCACCGGGAACGCAATGACCAGGCAGATGACCGTAGCGATCAGAGCCAGCAGCAGGCTGCGGGCAAACACCGAGCTGTAGCCGCTGATGGACACCAGATTGTCCAGCGTAAAATGGCCCTCGCTGTCCGTCAGGGCGTAGTACCCCACGATGAACAGCGGCACCACGGTAAACAGTGTCATCCATACAAAGTACGGGTACGCCAGCTTTTTATCGTAAATCTTCATCATGGCCGCATCACCCCTCGGACCGTGCCATGATGTGGATCTCGTTGGGGCCGATCCGCATCCCGATGGTCTCGCCCGGCGTGCAGGCACGGGTGGAGTGGATGAGCCACTCGCGGCCCTCGCAGTCCACATGCATTTCAAAGTGGACGCCCTTGAAGATCACATCGTTGACCACACCGGTCAGCTGGCCCTCCATCGGGGAGACCACCTCGATATCCTCCGGGCGCACGACCACCTGCACGCTCTGTTCCCGGGCAA
>ENA-OPCI01001626-OPCI01001626.1-human-gut-metagenome-genome-assembly--contig:-NODE-1626-length-12356-cov-3.085522_pt1 | contig 12356 bp, 10 predicted proteins | sample MGYA00241564_ERZ501479 | MGnify/ENA primary metagenome ERZ501479 (study PRJEB25962, sample SAMEA2042630) | human gut metagenome | biome: human gut; feature: human-associated habitat; material: faeces...
TGCAACCATCACAGCAAGTATGGGAACGAAGGAAGCAACCTGCACGGTGACGGTGACGGACAGCGAGGTATGTAAGACAGCTTTGAAACTGCTGGATGCCCAGTACATCTGGGGAGGCAATGGGCCCCAGGACGGAGGTGTGGACTGCTCCGGGCTTCTGATGTATGCGTATACACAGAACGGATATGATTTCGGTGCCGATCTGAACGCTGACAATTTTGCCCGGTACGGGCAGGAGGTCAGCCGGGAAGAACTGCAGCCGGGAGATGCGATCTGTACCTGTTATAACGGGGAACGATATCAGCATATTTTATTGTATATTGGAAATGATATGGTGGTTGCCTCCGAGTGCGGAGGACCGACGGTATGTTCTCTGGGATTGAGCTGTGATCAGCATGTGAAGGGAACAAAATGCAACTGCCGAACCTGGAAACGCCCGTTAAATGAAAACGATCTTGTGAATGCAAAATTCGTCCGAATGGATCGTTATAAAACCTGAGAGAACGAACATTCAGAATACTTGGAAAAAACGGATGAGAAGTTTCTAAAATTTTCAAAAATATATTTGATATAAGCAAAATAATAATATATATATATTACAGCAGAAGGAGAAAAAGATGAAAATTGGATTTATCGGATGTGGAAATATGGCTTCCGCGATGATCGGCGGAATCATAAAAAATCAAGTGGTAGCACCGGCGGATATCCTTGCTTCCGCAAAAACAGAGGTCAGCCGTGAAAAGAAAAAAGAAGAACTGGGGATTGTAATAACTGCAGATAACCGGGAAGTGGCAGCATTTGCAGAAGTTCTGATTTTGGCAGTAAAACCATTCTATTATGAAGATGTGATCAAAGAGATCCGGGATGTTGTAGCCGATGATACCATTGTTGTTTCTATTGCACCGGGAAAGAAACTGACATGGATAGAGGGATTGTTTGAAAAACCGTTAAAGATTGTTCGTACCATGCCGAATACACCGGCACTGGTAGGTGAGGGCATGAGCTGTGTCTGCGGCAATGCAAAATGCAGTAGCGAAGATGTGGATACGGTCTGCCGGATCTTTGCCGGATTTGGAAAAACGGAGATCGTGGAAGAGGATATGATCGATGTGGTGGTCGGTGTAAGCGGAAGTTCACCGGCGTATGTATTTATGTTTATTGAAGCGATGGCAGATGCAGCCGTGGCAGACGGCATGCCGAGAGCACAGGCGTACCGCTTTGCGGCACAGGCGGTACTCGGAAGCGCAAAAATGGTTCTTGAGACCGGTAAACACCCGGGGGAACTGAAAGATATGGTCTGCTCTCCGAAGGGAACAACAATCGAAGCTGTCCGGGTGCTGGAAGAAAAAGGACTGCGAAGTGCGGTTTTCGAAGCAATGAAAGCCTGTGTAAAAAAGGGACGGGAAGTATAAAATATAGAAATATAATGCGTATTTATGAAGAACATGACAGACGATTGAAGGATATGCAGGGAGGAAAGCGATGAGTAAAGTATATGTATTTCTGGCAGATGGCTTTGAAGAGATTGAAGGACTGACTGTAGTGGATCTGTTGCGGCGGGCCGGAGAAGAGGTGGAGACAGTATCTATCATGGGAAGAAAAATGATCGAAGGTTCTCATAAGATCAAAGTGGAAGCAGATGCCCTCTTTGAAGAAACAGATTTTACAGAGGGTAAAATGCTGGTTCTGCCGGGAGGAATGCCTGGAACCAGACATCTTGGTGCATACAAACCGCTGACGGATATGCTGTGTGACTGGGATACAAAAGGAAAACAACTGGCAGCAATCTGTGCGGCACCAAGCGTTTTCGGGGATCTGGGTATCCTAAATGGAAAAGAAGCGGTATGTTACCCAGGATTTGAAGAGAGACTGACCGGAGCAACCATCGGAGAAGGAACAGTAGCGGTTACCGATCATGTGATCACAAGCCGCGGTATGGGAACGGCAATAGACTTTGCAGCGGCACTGATCGCACGGCTGCAGGATGAGAAAAAAGCAGAGGAAATCAAGGCATCTATTATTTACAGACAGTAATGCCGTGATGGAAGCATGCACGTTTCCGAGAAAAATTGTGCAAAGAGTCTTAAAAATCAGGAAAAAGCCCTCAAAACCGCAAAAAAAGCTGGCGTTTTTAAAGGGCTTATGGTATACTACTCAAATGTATGAGTATGGAAAAATCTATGCAAATGTGCAGGAAACAAAAAAGGGAGCCTGCAGTTAGCAATAATACAGTTAGAAAATGATTTCCATAAGAAATTGAAGGAGGAACTATAGAACATGAGCGTAGCAGTAGAAAAACTGGAAAAGAACATGGCGAAACTGACAATCGAAGTTTCCGCTGAAGAACTGGAAAAAGCAATTCAGGGTGCATACCAGAAACAGAAAAACAGAATTAACATCCCGGGATTCCGTAAAGGAAAAGCTCCTCGTAAGATGATTGAAAAAATGTACGGCGTAGGCGTATTTTATGAAGATGCAGCCAATGCTCTGATTCCGGAAGCATACTCCAAAGCACTGGATGAGTGTGAAGAAACAATCGTATCTCAGCCGTCTATCGCTGTTACACAGCTGGAAAGCGGAAAACCGTTCATCTTCACAGCAGAAGTTGCTCTGAAACCGGAAGTAACTCTGGGTGAGTACAAAGGACTGGAAGTTCCGAAAGCAGATCTGGAAGTAACAGAAGAAGAGATCGCAGGCGAACTGAGAAAAGAACAGGAAGAAAACTCCAGAGTCCTGGATGTTGATGACAGAGCCGTTGCAGACGGAGATAAAGTAACACTGGATTTCGAAGGTTTCGTTGATGGCGAAGCATTTGACGGTGGTAAAGGAACAGATTATCCGCTGACCATCGGATCCGGATCTTTCATTCCAGGATTTGAAGAGCAGCTGGTAGGTGCAAACATCGGTGAAGAAAAAGAAGTAAACGTTACTTTCCCGGAAGATTATCAGGCAGCTGAACTGGCTGGAAAACCTGCAGTATTCAAATGCACCGTTAAGAAAATCGAAGTAAAAGAACTGCCGGAACTGGACGATGAGTTCGCAAAAGATGTTTCCGAGTTCGATACACTGGAAGAGTACAAAGCAGACATCAAGAAAAACCTGGAAGAGAAAAAAGCTGATGCAGCAAAACGTGCAAAAGAAGACGCAGCTGTAGACGCAGCAGTAGCAAACGCTACCATGGAGATTCCGGACGCTATGCTGGATACCCAGGTAAATCAGATGATCGATGATTTCGCAAGAAGAATGCAGTCTCAGGGACTGACTATGGATCAGTATATGCAGTTTACAGGAACTACTCTGGCTTCTCTGCAGGAGCAGATGAAACCACAGGCTCTGAAGAGAATTCAGACAAGACTGGTTCTGGAAAAGATCGCAGAAGCAGAAGCTATCGAGATCGCTGACGAGAAGATCGATGAAGAGATCAACAAAATGGCTGAAATGTACAAAATGGAAGCTGACAAACTGAAAGAGATGCTGGGCGACGCTGAGAAAGAACAGATGAAGAAAGATATGGCTGTTCAGGAAGCAGTTACTATTCTGGCAGATGCTGCAAAAGAAGTAGAAAAAACAGAAGAGTAAGAAGTAAAAACCTGCATCCATTCTACGAATAGAAGGAAGGCCTGAATATGAGTTTAGTACCTTACGTTGTTGAACAGACAAGCCGTGGAGAGAGAAGCTATGACATCTACTCCCGTCTGTTGAAAGACCGTATTATTTTCCTCGGTGAAGAGGTAACGGATGTGAGTGCCAATCTGATCGCCGCACAGATGTTATTTCTGGAATCCGAAGATCCTGGAAAAGATATCCAGCTGTATATTAACAGCCCGGGTGGATCTGTAACTGCCGGTATGATGATTTATGATACGATGCAGTATATCAAGTGTGATGTATCTACTATCTGTATGGGACTTGCTGCAAGCATGGGAGCATTCCTGCTGTCCGGTGGAACAAAGGGAAAACGTCTGGCCCTGCCAAACGCCGAGATTATGATCCATCAGCCCTCAGGTGGAGCCAGAGGACAGGCTACAGAGATTCAGATCGTAGCAGATCAGATTCTGAAGACAAGACACAGATTGAATACGATTCTGGCAGCCAACACAGGTCAGCCGCTGGAAAAGATCGCATTGGATACCGAACGTGATAACTATATGACTGCAGAAGAAGCAAAAGCATATGGTCTGATCGATGATGTGATCACAAAGAGATGAAAATAAAGTAAAGATAAGAGGGGGCTGCCTGTACAGGTGGCGCCCTCTTATAAGTATCAGAAAGGAAATAGGAAACCTATGGCAATAAAAAACGGGGATTATAAAATTCGCTGCTCTTTTTGCGGAAAGACAGAAGATCAGGTACGCAAACTGATCGCAGGTCCGGACGGATCTTATATCTGTGATGAGTGTGTGGAAATCTGCTCAGAGATCATTGAAGAAGAAGTTGCCAGAGATCGGATGTCCGGAAGTGATATTAATCTGATGACGCCGATGGAGATGAAAGAAGTTCTGGATGAATATGTAGTCGGTCAGGACGAGGCAAAAAAGGTACTGGCAGTCTCTGTATACAACCATTACAAGAGAATCCTCTCAGGCAGAAAAAATGATGTGGAATTGCAGAAAAGTAATATTCTGATGCTTGGTCCTACCGGTTCCGGTAAAACTTTCCTGGCGCAGAATCTGGCAAGAATGCTGAATGTTCCCTTTGCGATCGCAGATGCCACTACGTTGACAGAAGCCGGTTATGTAGGAGAAGACGTGGAAAACATTCTGCTGAAGATTATCCAGGCCGCTGACTATGATATCGAGCGGGCACAGCAGGGAATCATCTACATCGATGAGATTGATAAAATTACAAGAAAATCCGAAAATACTTCCATTACCAGGGATGTATCCGGTGAAGGTGTGCAGCAGGCACTTCTGAAAATCGTGGAAGGCACGGTTGCATCTGTTCCGCCACAGGGTGGAAGAAAACATCCGCAGCAGGAATTTATCCAGATTGATACTACCAATATTTTGTTTATCTGTGGTGGTGCGTTCGAAGGTCTGGAAAAGATCATCGAAAGTCGTATGGATACCAAGACCATTGGATTTAATGGGTCCCTCGGTATGAAACATGAAAAAAATGTGGGCGAGATCCTGAAAGAAGTGATGCCTCAGGACTTTATCAAGTTCGGGCTGATTCCGGAATTCATCGGACGTGTACCGGTTGTGGTATCTCTGGATGCACTGGATGAGGATGCACTGGTACGAATCCTTCAGGAGCCGAAGAATTCTCTGGTAAAACAATACAAAGCATTGATGGATATGGACGGCGTGGATCTGGAATTTGAGCCGGATGCACTTCGGGAAGTGGCAAAAACAGCTATGGAGAGAAAGACCGGAGCAAGAGGTCTGCGTTCCGTGATCGAAAAGACTATGATGGATGTGATGTATGAAGCCCCGTCCAATGAAAACATGAAAAAATGCGTAATCACCAAAGAGGCGGTAACTGGCAAAGGAAAACCAGTTGTGACTATCGAAGAGAATCCGGAAAAAAAGCCGGCACGTTCCTCCAAAAGACGGGGAACCAAGAGAGCAGGAAGACCGGAAACCGCCTGACGGGAGGTAACAGATGACAAATGAAACACAGGTAATGCCGGCAGTTGCCCTGCGTGGAATCACGATTTTACCAGATATGATCGTTCATTTTGATGTGAGTCGGAAAAAATCCATCCGGGCAATCGAAGAGGCTATGACCAAAGATCAGAGAATCTTTCTGATCACCCAGAAAGATCCGAAAGTGGAAGAGCCTTCAGAAGATGATCTGTATAAGATCGGTACCGTTGCCATGATCAAACAGGTAGCAAAAGCGCCGAAAGATATGCTTCGTGTGCTTGTAGAAGGTATGGAACGGGCAGAACTGATGCAGCTGGAAGACGGTACATCTTATCTGGAAGCCGAAGTAGATGTGCTGGAGCAGGAAGAAGAGAATCTTCCGGATACGGTAAAAGAAGCGATGCTTCTCAGTATGAGAGAACTGTTCAGTGTATACTGCAAAGAAAATCAGAAAATGAATCAGGAGCAGGTGAGACAGACACTGGAAATCGATGACATCACGGATCTGGTAGACCATATTGCTGTGAATATCCCGCTGACGTTCCAACAGAGACAGCAGATTCTGGAATCGGCATCTTTCAGTGAACGGTATGAGATTCTGGGTGTGATTCTGTCAAAAGAGATCGAAGTGATGCGTCTTCGCACGGAGATTCAGGAAAAAGTAAAACAGCGGATTGATAAGAATCAGAGAGACTATATCCTCCGGGAACAGCTGAAACTGATCCGGGAAGAGCTGGGAGAAGATGACACCGTATCTGACGGGGATCACTTTATGCAGGAAGCAGAAAAACTGCAGGCACCGAAAGAGATCAAAGAACGTCTGATCAAAGAAATCCGCCGGTTTAAGAGCCTTGGCTATAACAATTCAGAGAGCAGCGTGTCGAGAGGTTATATTGAGACACTGTTAAAGTTGCCCTGGGAGAAAGCATCCAGAGATAACAGGAATCTTGATAAAGCCAGTCAGATTCTTGAGGCCGATCATTACGGTCTGGAAAAAGTAAAAGAAAGAGTTCTGGAGTTCCTTGCTGTGCGGACACTGACAAAGAAGGGAAGTAGCCCGATCCTCTGTCTGGTTGGACCGCCCGGAACCGGAAAGACATCGATCGCGCGCTCAGTAGCAAGATCACTGAATAAAAAGTATGTCCGGATCAGTCTTGGCGGTGTCAGGGATGAAGCAGAGATACGCGGACACAGAAGAACGTACGTGGGAGCCATGCCGGGGCGGATCGCCAACGGGCTGATTCAGGCAGGTGTAAAAAATCCGCTGATGCTTCTGGATGAGATTGATAAGGTAAGCAGTGATTACAAGGGAGATACGGCATCTGCTCTGTTAGAGGTTCTTGACTCTGAGCAGAACAGTAAATTTGCCGATCATTATGTAGATCTTCCGCTGGATCTTTCGGAGGTGCTGTTTATTGCGACAGCAAATGATCCTCAATCCATCCCTCGTCCTCTGATGGATCGTATGGAAGTCATCGAGATTTCCAGTTATACGGAAAATGAAAAAGAACACATTGCGAGAGAACATCTGATTCCAAAACAGATCAAAGCCAATGGTCTGAAAGAAAGCCAGCTGGTAATCGGGGACGAGGTATTAAAAGACATTATCGAAGGGTACACCAAAGAAGCCGGTGTGCGTAATCTGGAGAGAAAATTCGGTGAGATCTGCAGAAAATCTGCAAGAAAGATCCTGCAGGAAAAAGAAAAACAGGTGGTAATAACAAAAGACAATCTGGAAGATTTTCTGGGAAGATCCCGTTATACCTACCAGAAAGTCAATGAAAAAGATGAGGTTGGTATCGTGCGTGGGCTGGCATGGACAAGTGTTGGCGGAGATACTTTACAGATCGAAGTCAATCTGATGCCGGGGAAAGGAGATTTTCTTCTGACAGGACAGCTTGGAGATGTGATGAAAGAGTCTGCACAGGCAGGTATCAGTTATATTCGTTCTGTGGCAGACCGGTATGGTATCAAGCCGGAATTTTTCAAAGAGCATGATCTGCATATTCACATACCGGAAGGGGCTGTTCCGAAAGACGGACCGTCTGCAGGGATCACTATGGCGACGGCGATGCTCTCCGCCATCACCGGACGGGCTGTGCGTGCAAATCTTGCCATGACAGGTGAGATCACCCTGAGGGGACGGGTACTTCCGATCGGCGGTAAAAACCTGAGGGATTTATTGTTTAGGCATAAATGCTGGCTGCAAAATATGCCGGTATCACAAAGATTTTAGTGCCGGATCAGAACCGGCCGGATGTGGAAGAAATTGATGGAGAGATAAAAGATGGTCTTACCATTGTGTTTGTAGAAAAGATGGAGCAGGTGCTGAAAGAAGCACTGGTATAGAAGGAGAAACCTATGATTATAAAAAATGTATCTCTGGATATCGTGTGCGGTATCACCAGTAAGATGCCGGAGACCGGAAGACCGGAAGTGGCATTCGCAGGAAAATCCAATGTGGGCAAATCTTCCCTGATCAACGGACTGATGAACCGGAAATCCCTTGCACGTACCAGCGCCGCACCGGGAAAGACACAGACGATCAATTTCTATAATGTGAATGAGGCGATTTATCTGGTGGATCTTCCGGGATACGGTTATGCAAAAGCTTCGGAAGAAATTAAAGCAAAGTGGGGCAAGATGATCGAAGATTATCTTCACAAATCAAAAGAGATCCGCTGTGTATTTCTGCTGGTGGATATCCGCCATGAGCCGGGAAACAATGATAAGATCATGTATAAATGGATTCTGGATCATGGTTATGAACCGGTTATTATTGCAACAAAACTGGACAAGATCAAGAGAAGCCAGATACAGAAACAGCTGAAACTGATCCGTCAGGGACTGCAGGTAGTACCGGGAACAAAGATTATTCCGTTTTCTGCCCAGACCAAACAGGGACGGGAAGAAATCTGGGAACTGATCGACGAACTGACAGGAATGGCAGAGCAGGAGAAGACTCCAGAGACATAAATCCTTTACATCGCGAAGCGTGCTGCTGAGAACGGAGTGAGCAGTAACAAATTTGCGAATTCCAACAGGAAAAACTTGTAATATAAAAGAAAATCAGATACAATTAGGCTTGATATGCGAAAAAACACGCAATCAGGCCTATTTTTCTGTGGCAGTCGCTATAGAAAAAACAAAGGTAACTATTCAGTAGCCACTGTCCCGCGAGGTGTTTTGACATGAATATGTCAAAATCCCGAGGCATACAAGCCAAAATGCCATCACCGAAGGTGATTTTTAATGCATTTTGGCTCGTAACTGTGAAGGGACTGAACAGTTACGTAAAATCATGGAAAATGATTTACAGGAAGATGAACGTGGAAGAGAATGATACAATGGATTAGAAAGAGGTATTTTATAATTTGAACTCAAAAATATCAACAAATGTATTTGAAGAGGCCGGAATAACGCCGGAAACCCTTATAAAACTGGGACTTCCGCAAGACAGTAGGTCATTATCACCGATGATGGTTCATTACTGTCAGACAAAATGTGCGTATAAAGATTCGATTCTTTTTTATCGTCTTGGGGACTTTTATGAAATGTTTTTTGAGGATGCGAAAACTGTCTCCCGTGAACTGGAACTTACACTTACCGGCAAAGACTGTGGTCTTTCTGAACGGGCTCCGATGTGCGGGATTCCGTATCACGCAGCAGAAACATATATCAATCGTCTGATCGATAAAGGGTATAAAGTAGCCATCTGCGAACAGGTAGAGGATCCGAAAACGGCAAAGGGAATCGTAAAAAGAGAAGTGACCCGTGTTGTGACACCGGGAACGAATCTTAATATGCAGGAACTGGATGAAGGAAAGAATAATTATCTGATGGCCATCGTATGTGTGGGAGATCATTTTGGAGTATCCACTGCAGATATCACAACCGGTGATTGCTATGTGACAGAGATTGATGAGGAGCGGAAACTCTGGGATGAGATCAATAAGTTCCTTCCGGCAGAGATCATCTGTAATGATGCTTTTCTGGTCTCCGGCGTGGATGTGGACGATCTGAGGAACCGTCTGCATATCTCTGTGTTTGCACTGGAATCCTGGTATTTTGGAGATGATCTGTGTAAGCAGACATTACTGGAGCATTTTAAGATTTCCTCTCTTGAGGGGCTGGGACTGGCTGATTATGACAGCGGTGGGATCGCAGCCGGTTCCCTGTTCCGGTATCTTCTGGATACCCAGAAAAATACCATGGAGCATATGAATAAAATTATCCCGTATACTACAGACCGCTATATGGTTATCGACAGTTCTTCGAGAAGAAATCTGGAACTGGTGGAGACCCTGCGGGAAAAACAGAAACGCGGCTCCCTTTTGTGGGTGCTGGATAAGACGAAAACTGCCATGGGTGCCCGTATGCTGCGAAGCTTTGTGGAACAGCCATTGATCGATGCAGATGCGATCAACGAACGACTGGATGCGGTAACGGAACTGAACATGCAGGCGATGCTTCGCGAGGAGATCCGGGAATACCTGAATCCGGTATACGACCTGGAACGTCTGGTCAGTCGGATCAGTTATCGTTCTGCGAACCCGAGAGATCTGCTGGCATTTAAAATGTCTCTGGAAATGATTCCTCATATTAAGAATCTGCTGGCGAACTTTACCAGTCCGCTGCTGGTACGCATTAACGAACAGATGGATGGCCTGGAAGATCTGTATACACTGTTAGAAGCCTCCATTACGGAAGATCCACCACTGGCAGTCAAAGAAGGCGGGATCATCCGGGAAGGCTATAATGAACAGGTAGATACCTATCGGAATTCAAAAACCCAGGGAAAATCCTGGCTGGCACAGCTGGAAGCAGAAGAGAAAGAAAAAACCGGTATCCGGAATCTGAAGATCAAATATAATAAAGTATTTGGCTATTATCTTGAAGTGACGAACAGTTTTAAAAATCTGGTGCCGGAATACTATACAAGAAAACAGACGTTGACCAATGCCGAGCGTTATATCACACCGAAGCTAAAAGAATTGGAAGATATGATCCTCGGCGCGGAAGATAAATTATTTGCCCTGGAATACGATCTGTTCTGTCAGGTGAGAGAAGAACTGGCTGCACAGATTCCGCGAATCCAGGAGACAGCGAAAGCCATCGCGCAGCTGGATGTCTATGCATCGTTATCCGTGGTCGCCCAGCGCAATAACTATGTACGCCCAACGGTCAATACAAAAGGTGTGATCGATATCAAAAACGGTCGTCACCCGGTTGTTGAAAAGATGATCAACAACGATATGTTTATTGCAAATGATACCTATCTGGACAACGGCAGCAAGCGTGTCTCCGTGATCACCGGACCGAACATGGCAGGAAAATCCACTTATATGCGGCAGACTGCCCTGATCGTTTTGATGGCGCAGATTGGTTCTTTTGTTCCTGCAGAAAAAGCAAAGATTGGTGTGGTAGACCGGATTTTCACCCGTGTCGGAGCTTCGGACGACCTGGCCAGCGGACAGAGTACGTTCATGGTGGAGATGACAGAGGTGGCCAATATTCTTCGCAATGCGACTGCGAAAAGTCTGTTGATCCTGGATGAGATTGGCCGTGGAACCAGTACCTTTGACGGGCTGTCCATTGCCTGGGCAGTTATTGAACACATCAGTAATACAAAACTTCTGGGGGCAAAGACTCTGTTTGCTACCCACTATCACGAACTGACAGAGCTGGAAGGAAAGATTCCGGGTGTTAATAATTACTGTATCGCGGTGAAAGAACGGGGCGATGATATCGTATTTTTACGAAAAATCGTAAAAGGTGGTGCCGATAAAAGTTATGGTATCCAGGTGGCAAAGCTTGCAGGTGTTCCGGACAGTGTTCTGGATCGTGCAAAAGAACTGGTGGATGAACTGGTACATACGGATATTACCAGTACATTTAAAGATCTGGCAGAGAATTCCAGAAAGACAAAACCGAAAGCCGTACATTATGATGAAGTGGATCTGGAACAGATTTCCCTGTTTGATACGGTACAGGATCAGGATATCATAGAGGAACTGAAAAATCTGGATATTACGATGCTGACACCGATGGATGCGATGAATACGTTATATCGGTTACAGAATAAATTAAAAAATCGCTGGTAAACGAAATATAGCAGATGTTATAGCTTAGGAAGGAAATAGATCGATGAAACGACAGATTTCAGTCTTGGATCAGAGTACAATTGATAAGATTGCAGCAGGAGAAGTGGTGGAGCGCCCTTCTTCGGTTGTAAAAGAACTGGTGGAAAATGCCATTGACGCCGGAGCTACTGCGGTGACAGTGGAGATCAAGGAAGGCGGCATTGAATTTATCAGAGTAACGGATAATGGCGCAGGTATTGAGAAGTCAGAAGTAAGAAATGCTTTTATGCGTCATGCAACCAGTAAAATAACACAGGTATCTGATCTGTTGAAATTACATAGTCTGGGATTTAGAGGTGAAGCGCTTTCCAGTATCGCAGCAGTATCCAAGGTAGAGCTGATTACCAAGACCAAAGAAGATATGACAGGAATCAGGTATTGCCTGGAAGGAGCACAGGAAGTCTCCTATGAAGAAATCGGAGCGCCGGAAGGAACAACATTTATTGTAAGAAATCTGTTCTTTAATACGCCGGTCAGAAGAAAATTTCTCAAAACTGCTATGACAGAGGGCAGCTATGTAACTGATCTGTTGGAACATCTGGCATTGTCAAGACCTGATATCTCGATAAAATATGTACTGAATGGACAGACGAAATTCTTTACCAATGGGGACGGTGATCTGAAA
>ENA-OPCI01001647-OPCI01001647.1-human-gut-metagenome-genome-assembly--contig:-NODE-1647-length-12222-cov-4.303608_pt1 | contig 12222 bp, 9 predicted proteins | sample MGYA00241564_ERZ501479 | MGnify/ENA primary metagenome ERZ501479 (study PRJEB25962, sample SAMEA2042630) | human gut metagenome | biome: human gut; feature: human-associated habitat; material: faeces...
ATAATTTTGTTGCTCACCACCTGCAGAGGTGGGAGTCATCTCACATCTGATATAAGTCATTTACTGTAACGTAAAAACAACGAAATCGTCCGAAGACAATTTCGTTGTTTTTTATTCTGCCTCTTTCACTGTATAGGTATTCTTCATCAATTCAAAACGGTCTTTCATCCCGGACGTCAGATACACGTTCTTATCCTCATCTACAAAGACTGCCTCCGCATTATATTTCTCAAGCAATTCTAATGCATCATCCATTCCAAGTACAAAACATGCTGTAGAAAGTCCATCTGCCAGAAGTCCGCTGTCACAGACAACCGTCACAGAGTCCAGACCATTCCACACCGGATATCCTGTCTTCGGATCAAGGATATGATGATATCTCTTACCATCTTCCATAAAATATTTTTCATAGTCACCGGAAGTCGAAAGGAATTCTCCACCTTCCAGTGTGATCGCACCAAGGTAATTGCCTTCGACATCACGCGGATCAGTCACAGCAACTTTCCAGTCAGAACCATCCGGTTTCTCGCCGTAAGCCATAACACTGCTGCCGCCAAGGTTCAGGATCATTCCTGACACATCTTCCTGTGTCTTCAGAAAATCAGAAACTACATCACAGCCAATTCCTTTTCCGGTTGCTCCCAGATCCAGAGTAGCTCCTTTTTCCAGCGTTACCTTATCGCCATCCAGAGATACTTTCTGGTATCCCACATCTTTCAGAAGTTCATCCAGCTCTGACTGCTCCGGGACATGAGGATTTTCTCCTGTAATATCCCAGAGACGAATAATCTTTCCAATCGTTGGATCAAAAGCTCCATTCGAATCCTTCGCAAGCTGAAATATTTTTTCCAAATAGCCGGCAAGCTCATCTGAAACTTCCGTTGTTTCTCCCGATGCTGCATTCAGTTTCGCGATCTGAGAATCCTCATCCGTCCAGGAAAGATACTCTGTCTCAATATCCCGTATCTTCTGACCAATTGCAGTATTCAGGTCATCTCCTGTTGTATACAATGTTTCAGACACAACTGTATCCATTGCAAAATCCGTATTTGTATATTTCTGTACCTCTGTATCCGCCAGTACCGGAACTGCTGTCAATGCCGTGCAGAAAACTCCGCACAGCATGACAGCTGACTTCTTTTTTATCTTCATTCTTTCACCATTTCCCGCTCTTTTACCGGGCCAATCTGAATATTTTTACGTGGACAGGTCACCTGGCAGGCATGACAGCAGATACATTCTCCTGAAAGAGCTGTATCTCCGTCAATCTCCAGATGTGCAGGGCATCTCTTCTTGCACAGTCCGCATTTCGAAGGACATTTCTCCCTGTTTCTGTTAAACAGCGCAGACGGAAGGATCGGCATCATTGCAAAAACTGCTCCCATTGGACAAAGGAACTGACAGAAAAATCTTTCCTGTGTACACATTCCGATCAGGATCAGCACCAGCAGGATAATTCCAATCTTATAAGAAGCATTTGGAAGTTTTCTTGCTGTCAGCATGGAAAATACATCCCACGGACTCATTCCCTGAAGAGATGCATACCATCCGGTCAGGATGGAAAGCAGAAGAAATGCCAGAAGTATATACTTCACCTTCTGAAGGATTCTGACTGCTTTTTCCGGATAACCATGTCTTCCCTTTTTATGAAATACTTTCTGTCTGATAAAAACAGTCAGTTCATACATAGCATCTCCCAGTGAACCGAATGCACATGCATATCCGCAGAAATGTCTGCCAAACAAAATCGTAACCAGAAGAAGTAATCCTGTCACATCAAGAAATGAGTTCCAGGCAATCTGCTGGTGTGCTGCAATTGCCTGAAAAATAGATTTCACGCCCGCAAATGCCGTTGAAAAAAGCGCCGGATAAAAGATAAAAAATACAAGCTGTATGGCAGCCCGGATCAGACGGACCTTTCTCTGCCTCTTTTTCATCCGTTTTCCGCCTTTCCAAGAGCATCTACAACTGCATTGATAATACCTGTAGAGCTGAATGTCGCACCTGATACCGTATCCACATCCGTACTCTGCGCAGAAATGATGGAACTGATCACGCCCTCTCCCTGCGAAAGATAAGCGGAATCCTCACCCGGTGCACTTGTCACCTGAATATCTGTGATCTCATCATTTGCAAGTGTGACCTGTACGGTGATCGCACCTCCAAATCCCTGTGCAGAACCGGTATACGTACCATCTTTGTATACATTTTCCGAATCATCAGACTCTTCTGTATCTGCAGCGTCAGCTTCCTCCGCATCCTCTTTTGCAGCATCATCTTTGTCTTTTGCATCCCTCTGTGCCTGTGCGATCGCTGCTTCCTGATTCTTAGCAGCCTCTTCCAGAGCAGAAAGTATCTCCGTATTCTGTTCTTCCAGCTTCTCCACACGCTTTGTGAGTGCCGTAATCTCCTGTGATTCCTGTGCCTGCGTATCTTTTTTCTGCATAGAATTATATCCTACTACAGCGGCAAGAATCAACAGAAGACACAAAATTCTCATAATAAAATTCTGGTATTTCATCTAAAGTTTTCCTTTCAGACTCCTTATATTTTCAAGTTTTCTTTTTCACTATCGAACATTTATTATTTTGCCTGGCTGATAGCACTCTGAAATGCCTGAATCAGTCCATTTGAAGAATACGTAGCTCCACTTACTGTATCCAGCCCATCAGCTGACTGACGACCTAAAACCTGATTATAAATTCCATTCCATGCATTGGAAAATTCCGGTTCATCATCTTCCCCATCATATCCGGCTGACACAATATTTCCCCCTGATACATTAATCGTAACAGTTACCTGACCATTGAATCCTTCTCCTGTTCCCGTATAACTTCCGTCTTTATAGCCAGCTCCAGGTGCTGTTGTTGGCTCTGGTGCTGCCGTTGGTTCCGGTGCTGCTGTTGGTTCCGGTGTTGCTGTTGGGTTCGGAGTTGGCGTCGCTGTTATATCTGAAGTTTTTAAAGCCTGCTCTAAAGCTGATTTTGCTCCATACAGAATTCCCTCAGAAGAATATGTTGCTCCTGATACAGTATCAATGCCATCTGTGCTTTGTTTTGCAATAATTGCCGGCTGTATTACATTCCATGCATTTCTGAAATATCTTGGTGTTTCTCCTTCATTGGTCTGAGATACTTCCGTAATTATTCCATCTTTAATTGTTACACTGATATTTATCTTTCCACCATATCCAATTCCAGTACCCGTATACGTTCCGTCATTATATAAAACTTTCGGAGTGTCCGGTATAACCGGTGCTGGAGCGGTTGTCGGTACCGGAGTTGGACTTACCGTCACTTCTGGTGCCGGTGTCACATTTACCGCAGCCTGTTCCAGGGCTTTCTGTACCGCCTGCAGAATACCATTTGAAGAAAACGTTGCTCCGCTTACGGTGTCCACACCATACACTGCCTGTTTTTCGAGAATCTTTGGCTGAATACTATTCCATGCTTTATTAAAATATTCTTTTGTATCAGTGTTCGTATTTGTGATTGCGGTTATCTTTCCGTCTTTAATCGTAACAGTAACTTTTATCGGACCGTCAAATCCTTCTGCTTCTGCAGTATACATTCCATCTTTATAAGTTACCTCTCCGGACGGTTTTGTGATTTCAACCGGTGTCGTTGTTTTATTTGAAGTATTGGTATTCTTCTTTGTCGTCTTTTTCGTTGTCTTTGCAGCTTTTCCTTTTCCGGCCTTTGACAGTGCATTCTGAACTGCCTGGATGATTCCATTTGAGGAATAGGTTGCGCCGCTTACTGCATCGACATTTGGAGTCTGACCGGAAATCATCTTGCTGATCACGCCTTTGGCTGATGCAAAATAAGAGCCTGTTTCACCAGCAGCACTCAGTATTTCTATAGAAGCAATCTTTCCTCCGGAAATCGTTACCTGAACAGTGATCGTTCCACCAAATCCAGTTCCACTTCCCTGATAAATCCCATCTTTATATCCGCCCTTTGGAACAGAAGTTGTAGGTGTCGTGGTCGTTCCCTGCCCCTGCCCAGAAGCTGCTGCTGACTTTTCCGGAAGTGCTTTTGTTTTTCCTGTCGTAATTCCCGCTTTTTTTATTTTGGATTTACTTTTCTTTGTTTTCAGAATGCTGCTGTCTGCCTCATCCGTATCCTTCATTCCTCCGTCATTAAAATATGCAGTTGTCAGCAGACTCGTAAGTTCATCTGATTTTATCAGTTCATTCTCAGCTGCCTGAACTGTTTTTGTACTTTTCACTTCACTGTCCTGCTGAAATCCAGCTGCTGCGATCGCAATAATTACAGCAACTGCCGGAAGAAGTTTCATAAGATTCTTTTTGTACATATAATCTACCCCTTAACATACAAAAGAAGGGGCAGTTATAAACGGCCCCCGTTCTTTTGTATGTGTATTTTATAAAGGAATTATTTTACTGTTACTTTGAATGTCCTTGTAATTCCATTGCATTTAACAGTAATCTTTGCTGTTCCTTTCTTCTTAGCTGTTACAACACCTTTGCTGTTAACTGTTGCAACTTTCTTGTTGCTGGTCTTGTATGTAACTTTAGATACCGGTGCTGCTTTTACTTTAATGGTTGTCTTCTTACCTTTTTTCAGTTTTGCAGAAGATTTTACAAGCTTGAAGGAAGGTTTCTTAACTTTAACAGTTAATTTCTTGGTGTATTTACCAACTTTTACAGTAATAACAGCTTTTCCAGCTTTCTTACCTGTGATAACACCCTTACTGTTGACTGTTGCAACTTTCTTATTGCTGGATTTGAAAGTAACTTTTCCTGTTACCTTAGTTTTGGTAACTTTGATTGTAGCTTTCTTTCCGACATAAACCTGTGAGACTTTTGCAGTGATACCAGGCTTAACTACTGGCGTCGGAGTTGCTGTTGGCTTAGTTTCATTTTTACCTGGTGTTACTGTTGGTTTAACATCTGGTGTCACTACCGGCTCTACAGGTTTTTCTTTCTTCACAAGTCCATTGATTGCTGCTGTCAGATGCTCATTAACCTGCTCATCTACTGCAGCCTGGCTGAATGCAACTGTTGTCTTATCCTTAATTGCTGCCTCAATTTCTTTCAGCATTTCCTGTGTTTCAGTAGCTTCATCTTCTACTTTCTTCCAGGATTCCTCTGTATAATCACCCTTATTGAGAGCTTTTACTTTTTCAAGTGCTGCTTTCAGTGCTGTTGTATCAATTGTGGACGGATCTGTTGGAGTCACAATATTGGTAGCTGTTGCATCAAACTCAAATGTATAGTCCTGATATCCCAGTGCATAAACAGTTAATTTCCAGTGACCTGTTCCATCTGTTCCTGCCGGAAGCTGGCATCTTACAGAACGTGTCAGACCAAGCTGAATTCCCATCATTTTATGCATCCAGTTATCAGCAGCAAATTTCGTACCATATGTTGCAAGTACTGTATTACCATTTCCATAGTAATCCCATTTAACTGCCTGCATTGCAGCACCAAGACCGCCATAATTACCATTCAGATCCACACGAAGGAATTCTCCATAAGATCCACTTGCTGTTTTAACCTCTGGCTTAATTCCAGTTGCAACTTTGAGATCAGTTCCCTGAATACCGGATTCTGTTCCTGTTTTTCTTGCACTGAAAGAGAAGCTTCCATCTTCATTCTTAGTTACTGTTTTCAGTCCATTTGTGTTTACTGTTACATTTGCAGTCTCTCTGTATGCTTTCAGATTGTTTTCAGAGAAACCACCAACAAGTGTTTCACCATTTTTTACTACCGGATATTTTGCTGCAAAATCCGCATAATCTTCAGCTTTTACCTGTACAGGAACATATTTAATACCTGTTACTGCATAATGATCAAGGCTTTCTTTCGCTCCGCCATTTACTTGAATAGATGCCGGAGTACCAGTCTTTCTGTCTGCCGGAGTCCAGTTTGCAACTGTTCCATCTGCAAGAACCGGTTCTGTACTGCTCTTCCAGTAAGATAACTGATATGTATTGCCTTCTGTTGTATAAATTGTTGCCATGCACTGATAGCTTCCTCTGTGAAGGCCATGATTTGTTGTAGCTCTTGTTACTGCATCAAATGCGCCTGTATCAGATTCATTATGAGAGTCTTTTTCATCAGATCCGCTTACGTTTCCTGCTGCAGTCACATTTTCCTGGCTCCAGTATTCGCCCCAGGTGAGTCCTGCGTACACATAGCTGTAAAGGCTGTAAGAGAATTCGAGATTATCATATGAACTGGATGTTACTACAAATTTTGTACCTTCTGCCAATTCCAGTTTAGAGGTATCCAGTGTTCCGTCTTCCTTGACAATCACTGTTGCACCTTTTCCTGAAGCTGCATAAGTCTTATCGCCAACTGTAACAGAAGTAATTGTTTTAATATATGCTTTTAACTGGTCTTCAGTAATTCCGTCAGCTGCTGCGATTTTATGTTCTGTCGCATCATATACAGCCGGTACATTTGCCTCTTTTGCATAGAAGGAAGCCTGAATCGGAGCATATACATCATTAGCATCACTGATCGTCAATGTATGGGAACCTGCCGCCAGTGCCCCTGTTGTAATCTTGCCGTCTGCATAAGCAACTTCTGTTCCGTCAACGGCATATTTGGCAGAATATCCATCTGGAAGAGTGCCTTCCAGTGTAACAGCTGCTTCTGTATCAGTTGTATGGATATCTGCAACAGTCGCTTTCACGCCAGTTTTGGCCAGAACCTTTACATCTGCAATATCTAATGTATAAATGCCATTACTTGCATAATATGTTACGCTGTCAATTGTCTTTCCCATCATAGACTCAAAATGTTCAGAGTTGAGATGGCATCCATGACTTTCTGTTGTATATCCTGTACTCCATGCCAACTCATATCCTTTCCAGATATTTTCCAGATGGCAGAGACCATAGGTTGTTTCGTCTGTTGTATTAATAACTGCACCATACACTGTGTCAGTATCTGTATTAATAATGCTGTTGAATTCAGTCTTATCAAACTTCAGCTGGTAGTCACCATAGTTGGATTTTGTTTTGAATTCAGCCTGCACCTGTTTTGTCTCCGGTGCTGCTGATTCACCTTCAATGGCACTGAATGTAAAACTTCCATCTTCACCGACTGTCAGTTCTTTGTAGTAGGATGGTTCCTCAGAAAGAACATAATAGGAATATGAGTCGCTTTCAAAAAGAGCATCTTTTCCTTTGTATTCTGTAGTAGTTTCTTTTCCCTTTATAGCTGTTGTGATACTCACTGAAGCGTTATCTTTAATCTGTTTTTTGTCCTTCAATACTGAAATATCAGATACTTTCACAGGAAAAGTCACACCAGTGATATCGCTTCCATCTGAATTTACGTGATAAGAGCCTTTTGCAAGACTGGATCTTGTCTTCTGTTTTGTTGCAGATGTGAATGTATCAACTTTCACATCATTATTCTTTAATTCTGCCTTATAAAAATCGTCATAAGGAATGTTCATGAGGACATATGCTTCGCCTTCTGTCTGTCCATCTCCAACCTCATCAGCAAATTCATCTTCACTGACCTCTGCGCTGAAAAGTTCTTCATCAGATGTTTCTTCATCCTCTGTCACGTCCTCTGCTGCTTCTTCAACGTCTACATCTGTATCCTCTGTATCTTCCACAACATCTGTGTCCGCAGCTTCTGCACTTGCTTCTTCAATATCAGCACTTTCCTCTGCTACAGTAACTTCTGTATCAGAAAAATCTGCTGCAAAAGCTGTTGCCGGCATACTTGTCATTACGACCGCTGCACTCAAAACAACTGGTGCAACTTTTTTCATCAATCTCTGATTTGCCATTTCCTTCCTCCTCTTTATTTATACACCATTGCGTTAGCGTTTTCTAACCATTTATTTTTATACCATAACTCTTTTTTCATGTCCACAAAAATGTTAGCATTTTCTAACCATAAATCAACTTTTTTTCTCATTAAATAGCTTAATGAAAATCATTTTCATTAAAGAAATAGCACAAAATACACTTGTTATCTTTATTTAACTTTTCTGTAACAAAAAAGCACTATGCAGTTTTTCAACCACACAATGCTTTTTTACTGATTTTTAGAATCTTGTCGGTTCTGATCTACATCTCTTCTTTTAATTTTTCAAAGGCATCTTTGCTCTCCTGCCATGCCGCAGGTGTTCCTCCAATAATTGAGCAGCCTTCATGTAATGTAATCGGGCTGCCATCGATCTGTGTGATCCTGCCGCCGGCTTCCTCCAGGATCACCGATGCTGCCGCATAATCATACGGCTGCAGTTTCAGTTCCAGATAAACGGTGTTACTTCCGGATGCTCCTCGGCAGAGTCCCAGTGCTGCAGACCCACCGCAGCGGATAGAAAGACTGTTCTGAAACATTTCTTTCACCACGCGGAACAGCCAGTCGATTCCTGCTTCATTGTATCTCGCACAGCCAAATTCCACGATTCCCTCTTCCACCGGTTTATCAGCCATCTGAAGTCTCTTTCCATTCAGATAACTTCCGTGTCCTCGCACAGCCACATACATATCGTCCACATATGGATGATATACAAATCCGGCGATCATCTGCTCTCCATGGGCCAGACCAACCGACACACAGCTGTGATGATAATCAAACATAAAGTTCGTAGTTCCATCGATCGGATCTATGTAGAAAGTAAATTCACCCTCTGCATCAGCACCAGCGTTTCCTTCCGTGTCTTCTTCCCCGAAGAAAGCAGCTCCCGGAAGAATCTCACCCAGACCTTTGATCAGAAATCTCTGGATTGCCGTATCATAATCTGTACAGAAATTTGCAAGTCCCTCTTTTTTATGGATATTTTCCTCACCCGGTCTCGCCTTCAGCATTTTCTGTCCGGCTTCTCTTACCAGTTTCTCGATTGCAGCATATCTTGGTTCCGAACATTCCGGCGCAATCGCCTCTTCCGGAAGGCTTCCCTCTACGACTGTAACAGTTTCCGCAGTGTTTTCCACATCTGCTTCTTTCTGTGCGACATTTTTCCACGGGATAACATCCCAGCCGCCTATTCTCTTCACGCCGAAAACAATTCTTTTTCTGGTTCTCTCAAATCCCCAGTAGATCACTCCACCGAGCATTCCGCCAAGCGTATTAAAGAAAAGATCTGTCAGCTGAAACGTTCCAATTTTCAAAAAAAGCTGGCAGGTTTCAATTCCAAGTGAAAAGCAGAAACTGATTTCAAAACTGTTCAACAATACTTCCTGAATTCTTTTATCCTTTGTGTGATCTTTTTCTTCTCTCGCCCAGAAAAGAAAAATAATAAACGGCATAAACAGTATCAGATTCTCAAAATTCTCCGTATACAGCTGTCCGTTATAATGCAGTCCCCAGATTCCGATCACGTTTTCCAGCGGATTTCCCCAGACGCTCCGACAGAATAACGTACGAAAAAGCAGCATGCAGGTATAAAACACAAGGAAAAAGTGTCTGCGAAACCAGCTGCTTTCTTTAAACTGCCAGATCCACGCTCTGGCTACCGGTCCAACACCCTGCTTCCTTCCCAGCATATAGACACACATGATCAGAACCGCGATAAGCAGCGATGCGCCTGCTGCCTGATAGACTGCTCCAAGAACATCCACCAGCACATTTACAAAATACTTCATATCTTCCCTCTCTCTCCGATCAGTTCATAATAAAAAATATATTGCTGCATAATGCCTCTCATGCCATGATATCTCCTGTTCGGAAAACCTCTGCGATAATGTTCGTCAAGAACCTGCCGGATATGCGTATCGATCGGGAATGCATCCATGTGATGCAATGCAAACAGACAAATGCAGTCTGCTACTTTTTCGCCTACTCCACTGAGCTTCATCAGTTCTTTTCGTGCTCTGCGGTAATACTTCATCTGATACAGTTTTTCCAGTGAAACTTCTCCCGCCAGAATGCTTCGCGTTGTCTCCACGATATATCTGGCACGGTATCCCATTCCAAGCCTCCGCAGTTCTTCTTCTGTCGCCACGGACAACTGCTGCGGTGTCGGAAAGGAATAATATTCGGTATCTCCTGCTTTCAGTTTCTCACCATATCTGACACAAAGCCTCTCGATACAGCTCCGGATTCTGGAAATATTATTCTGCTGCGAGATCAAAAAAGTAATGATCATTTCCCAAAGATCCTGTCGCAGAATACGGATCCCATTTCCGCACTGTACCGCCGCACTCAGATACGTGTCCCTCGGATTCACCTTTTCAATATAGCGTCCATAGTCCGAATCAATATCAAAATACGGTACCCAATAACAGATAAATTCTACATCACTGCAATAAAAATTTACAATGCTTCCTGCCTGAGATATTTTCAGATATTTATCCCCGGCAACCAGTTCATATGTGTTATTTTCTGCCGTCTCGTGCATACGGAAGCACTGTCCCGACCGGCAGATTTCTCTCAGGCTGAAATTATCCAGCTCTACTGTAATCATGTTTTTCTCCGATCCCTTAATTACTGACTTTCGTAATTTTTACATCTGGTGTCTCACTACAACTGTTCACTTCGTTCACAGTCGTTGGTCAAAATGCATTCCAAATCACCTTCGGTGATGGCATTTTGCCCCGTATGTCTCGGGATTTTGCCATATTCATGGCAAAACACCTCGCGGAATACTACCTGTAAATTATAATTGATGCCTCACCACAATGTACTCATCCCCATTACGATAATACGGACATTCTTTATATTCTGTACTGATAAAGCGGTAGTATTCATCCTCATCCAGATTCACATCGCAGTAATAGCTTTCACTTTCTTCATCATATACATAATTTGCACAGTAATCACAGCTTGTTGCACTCAAAACAATTCCTCCAACAGATTTATTTTACACCAGATTGTTTTCTGACCGATTCTGTTTATTCCCAAATCTTCCATGGAGCCTGTCCACTCTGCCACAATGCCTCCAGAAGATTCTTTTCACGCAGAGTATCCATACACTGCCAGAATCCTTTGTGGCGATATGCATTCAGCTGTCCCATGCGGGCTGCCTCCACGAGCGGTTCTTTTTCAAATACAGTCTGGTCTCCTTCGATCAGATCAATAATGGACGGCTCCAGCACCATAAATCCGGCATTGATCCAGCCTCCGTCTTCTTTTTTCTTCTCTTTAAAATTCGTGATCGTTCCATCATTCTGAATATCCAGGATACCAAATCGTCCTCCCGGCTGTGCTGCTGTAATCGTCGCCATTTTACCATGGGAGCGGTGATATTCCAGAAGTTCTGCAAGATTCACATCAGCCACTCCATCACCATAAGTAAGCATGAAAGTATCCCCATCCAGATACTCCTTCACACGCTTGATACGACCACCTGTCATCGTATTCAGCCCCGTATCAACAAGCGTAACCTTCCATGGCTCCAGCACATTATTGTGCACGATCATCTTATTCTCCTGCGTAAAGTCAAAAGTGATATTACTATTGTGGAGATAATAATCCGCAAACCACTCCTTGATCACATGCTGCTTATATCCACAGCAGATCACAAACTCATTAAAACCATAAGAAGAATACATCTTCATAATATGCCACAAAATCGGCTTCTCCCCGATCTCGATCATTGGCTTTGGCTTAAGATGACTCTCCTCACTGATCCTCGTACCAAAACCACCAGCTAAAATAACAACCTTCATAAATACTCTCCAATTCCTGAAACTACATTCCTGCCAATACCCCTATTCTAATACAAACCCCTGCAAAAATAAACCCTAACCTTTTTTTTCCCTGCCCATATAAAAGACTTCCGGATATGAGAAAAGGACCTCTCTCCTGTATCCGGACTCCAGACGCCTGAAGAAATTTGTAGAAGTACTTGATGCATAGAAATTTATTTTGCTCTGTAAAACGGCACTGTTTGAGCGTCAGCGAGTTTGACGTTTTACAGAGTGTTTTTTATAAATTTATATGTTTCTAGTACTTCTGAATTTCTGAATTGTCTGGAATCTGGATACAGGATGAGAGGTCCCACCCTTATATCCTAAATTTTTATAGCTTACTCTTTATGCTCCTCAGCCCACAGTTTATCTGCAACCGGAGCCCACTCCTCGGCATAATGAACACACTTACTGCAAAGATGTTCTGCTGTCTCCTGAGACTGCAGATCTGTTGAATGTGCACCACTTTCTTTTACGATACGCTGCAGGATCTCTGGATTCTCAAGCATCGGGCATGGACGAAGCATGTTATCGTTAAACGGCTGGTTGTTATGGTAAGCCATGAATAACGGCTGTTTCAGAATCTCAAGG
>ENA-OPCI01001648-OPCI01001648.1-human-gut-metagenome-genome-assembly--contig:-NODE-1648-length-12209-cov-2.814135_pt1 | contig 12209 bp, 9 predicted proteins | sample MGYA00241564_ERZ501479 | MGnify/ENA primary metagenome ERZ501479 (study PRJEB25962, sample SAMEA2042630) | human gut metagenome | biome: human gut; feature: human-associated habitat; material: faeces...
ATGAAAAGCACATCGTTCGGCTCCAGGCTGGTGAGTACGCCTGCCAGGTCGCCCGGCTTGTCGAGCACCGGACCGGAAGTAATCTTGAAACCTACTCCCAATTCATTGGCTATAATGTTGGAAAGTGTGGTCTTTCCCAATCCGGGAGGACCGTGAAGCAACACATGGTCCAGGGCCTCGCCCCTGAGACGGGCAGCCTTCACGAAAATGCGCAAATTATCAACCACCTTATCCTGTCCGCTGAAATCCTCGAAGTTCAAAGGGCGGAGAGCGTTCTCGAAGTCACGCTCCTTGCTGGTGAGCTGATGCTCGCGTATGTTAAAATCTTCTTGTTCCATTAAAATTCAATCTATACAACGACAAAGATAGTGCAAACCGAGAGCAGAATAAAATGAATCCATTCATTTTTTATATCGAAATGCCGCTTATCTCCGCTTCCGGACAAAGATAAAGAAATCTTTCAACGTTTCATAAACTCCTTCCTTTCTTCTTCCGGGAATTTCTCTATGGCATAGCGCAGCATTGTCCGCGGCATCACCTTGCTGTGTTTCTCAAGAAACTGCACCAGCAAATCCTTATCCCTCTTTCCCATCTCACGCAGCATCCAGCCCACCGCTTTCCGCATCAAATCGTGCGGATGGTGCAGCAACCGTTCCGAAAGCGCCAGAATATCGGTGAAATCACCGTTTTTGATAAGCGTATAAGTAGAAACCACCGCAATGCGTTGTTCCCAGAGCAACACACCGTCTGCCAGGCGATAAAGGTCGTCGCGGGATTTGTCTTTCAGATATTCTCCCACGATACCCGGAGCGGACAAGTCTACCAAATCCCAGTTGTTGATACGTGCCGTCTGCGAAAGGTAGAAGTCATAAATAAGCTTCCTTTCCTTTTCACCGCTTTTCTTAAAACGCTCCACCAGCATCAGCAAAGCGCAAAGCCGGCACTCGTGCCACTGACTTTGCAGCAGTTCCGCCATTACAGCAAACGGAGCATCCTTGTGTTGCTTCGCCACCGTGCGGGTATTCGGAACCACTACACCCAGAAATTTATCGCCTTCGCCGTATTCTCCCTTTCCCGTCTTGAAGAAACGGGGAAGATATTCCCTTTTTACCGGATCGGCATACGTCTCCAATTCCCTTTGGATATCTGCGGCAATATCCGCTATTTCTTCCGTTGAAATCGGATTATTCTGCAGCGTACCTGCCAATGGGATTTTCCTTTTTCTCATCACTCACCGTTTGATTTACATGTACTTGAATTATCTTGCCAGCAGACAAAAATACGCCAAATCTATAGAAACTATGAAAAGTTATCTTTAATTTTGCAACAGATACACACTTTAGTCACTAAAAACGGAACACCATGCATAAAGTATTTTTAGGAACCGCCTGTTTCCTGTTTTCCGCCCTGTTGCTACATGCACAGTCACCGCTCGAAAAAGGATTGCAAAGCATCAACCGTACTTCCGCAGAAGCCATTGTGGAGTTTCTGGCCGATGACGAACTGCAAGGACGCGAAGCAGGCATGCATGGTTCTCGGGTAGCAGCCCGCTACATCGTATCCTGCCTGAAAGAAGCCGGTATCCGCCCTTTGGACAAGAACGGCTATTACCAGCCTTTCGAGGCATACGCCAAGGAAAGGCAGCAACGCGGACGCTGGCAGGTACACCCCGACTCCGTTGCCGTACTGAAACAAAGCACGCACCGTTCCCTGAAAATGGATAATGTGCTGGCATACATTCCCGGTAAGCGCAGCGATGAATATGTCATTGTAGGCGCTCACTTCGACCACCTGGGCGTAGACGAAACGCTGGCGGACGATAAGATATACAACGGTGCGGACGATAACGCATCCGGCGTCTCCGCCGTATTGCAGATAGCACGTGCATTTGCCCTCAGCGGAGAAAAGCCGCTGAGAAATGTTATCTTCGCCTTTTGGGACGGCGAGGAAAAAGGATTGCTCGGTTCAAAACATTTCGTACAGCACTGTCCGTTTCTCAAACAGATAAAGGGTTATCTCAACTTCGACATGATAGGGCGTAACAGCAAGCCCGAACAACCGCAGCACGTAGTCTACTTCTACACAGCCGCCCATCCTGCCTTCGGCGAATGGCTGAAACGGGACATCACCCGCTACGGACTGCAACTGCAACCCGACTACCGTCCCTGGGACAACCCCGTGGGCGGAAGCGACAATGCCTCGTTCGCCCGTTCCGGCATCCCCGTCATCTGGTATCACACCGACGGCCATCCCGACTATCACCAGCCGTCAGACCACGCCGCATTACTGAACTGGGAAAAAGTCGTGGAGATAACCAAGGCATCCTTCCTCAACGTATGGAATCTTGCCAACGAAAGCAACTATTAATATTTAAGAAGAAGAGTAAGGACACATGGTTTTAAATTACATCTGGGTAGCATTTTTCGTAATCGCCTTCATTGTAGCACTCTGCAAACTCCTGTTTATGGGAGATACGGAAATATTTACGGAACTTGTCAACTCCACATTCGACTCATCCAAGACCGCATTCGAAATATCACTGGGGCTCACCGGCATTCTATCCTTATGGCTGGGCATCATGAAAATCGGCGAAAACAGCGGTATGATAAACGCGCTTTCGCGCTGGCTGAGTCCCGTGTTCTGCCGCCTCTTCCCGGAAATTCCCCAAGGACACCCCGCCATGGGTTCCATCTTCATGAACCTTTCCGCCAACATGCTGGGGCTGGACAATGCCGCCACCCCGATGGGACTGAAAGCCATGAAAGAGCTTCAGGAGCTGAATCCGAAAAAAGATACCGCTACCAACCCGATGATTATGTTTCTGGTAATGAACACGTCCGGGTTGATACTGATACCCGTCAGCATCATGATGTACCGCTCGCAAATGGGCGCTGCGCAGCCTACGGACATTTTCATCCCTACGCTGATTACTCCCGCCATCTCTACCATTGTCGGTGTCACCGCCGTCAGCATTGCGCAACGGATAAACCTGCTGAACAAACCCATTCTTATTCTGATCGGTTGCATCAGCCTGTTCTTCTCCGGGCTTATTTACCTGTTCACCCAAGTAAGCCGCGAAGAAATGGGCGTTTACTCCACGCTGGTTGCCAACATCATTCTCTTTACCATCATCCTGCTTTTCATCCTGTGGGGATTATGGAAAAAGATTAATGTGTACGATGCTTTCATCGAAGGCGCCAAGGAAGGATTTACAACCGCCATACGCATCGTTCCCTATCTGGTGGCATTCCTCGTTGGAATCGCCGTTTTCCGCACTTCGGGAGCGATGGATATCATCGTAAACGGCATCGGTTACATCGTCGGACTATCCGGAGCGGACACCGAGTTTGTAGGTGCGCTGCCCACTGCATTGATGAAATCGTTAAGCGGCAGCGGGGCCAACGGACTGATGATTGATACAATGAAGCAATACGGTGCCGACTCTTTTGTCGGCCGCATGAGCTGCGTGGCACGCGGCGCCTCGGATACCACGTTCTACATCCTTGCCGTCTACTTCGGCAGCGTAGGCATCACAAAAACCCGCAACGCCGTCACCTGCGGCCTGATAGCCGACTTTTCCGGTATCATCGCCGCTATCATCATCAGCTATATATTCTTCTTTTAAAAAAACTGGAAATAGTATGATAAGTTATCAGACAGACGGCATCGAAATGCCCGCAATCAAGAAGCGCGAAACAACGGAATGGATCAAAGCCGTTGCCGCCACCTACAACAAGAGAATCGGCGAAATAGCCTACATCTTCTGTTCGGACGAGAAAATCCTCGAAGTGAACCGCCAGTACCTTCAGCACGATTACTACACGGACATCATCACTTTCGACTACTGCGAAGGCAACCGCCTGAGCGGCGACCTCTTCATCAGCCTGGATACGGTACGCACCAACGCCGAACAGTTTGCCGGCAATGACTACGAACGGGAGCTGTACCGCGTCATCATCCACGGCATCCTGCACCTTTGTGGCATTAACGACAAAGGACCGGGAGAACGGGAAATCATGGAAGCCGCCGAAAACAAGGCGCTCGCCATGCGATAAAATCAAAAGGCGTATCGGCAAGCAAAGTTCAACTCTCCCCCCTATCGTTTTTTTGCACAATCTCTCGTCACTCGTCACTAACCACCTCGCATCCCTTTACCAGAGAGGGATTGCGGATGTGACGACCAACATGATAAGGGTGATGACAAACAATCGGTCGTCACCCTCAAAAACAGGCTATGCACTATGGGTCAATGCATTAACCCAATAATCAGAAATTCCATATAAGCGACTTTTTCAACGATTTCCGAGGTCTGAAAAGGTTTTATACGGGCAATCGGGAAGCTAATCCCGTAGATAAATGTTCCATTCCCTCTTTCTTTTCTTTGTTTCGCACCGTATATAATACCGCTTTACCACGTTACTTTCTTCGTTTTCCAATTGCAGGCTCCGCGGTTGCCAATTGCGGGCTGCCGGGCCCGCAGCCGGCAACCGTCCGTCCCGCAACTGCGGGACGAAGAAAAGAACCTGCCTTTCGGATATTTTCCTTAAACGAATAAGAGATTATATACAAGGCGAAAGAAGATTACATACAGGCAAAACGGAAAGAAACCCGCGAGGTATTTCCTAAGAATTCACAAGGAAAGGAGATAAATCGCGGCTACAAAATAACTTTTTAGTAACTTTGCATGGTTTTAAAAGAGATTGAACGAATGGAGTTTAAGTATGACGTTATCGTAATCGGCGCCGGACATGCCGGCTGTGAAGCCGCTGCCGCCGCCGCAAACCTGGGTTCAAAGACCTGTCTTATCACAATGGACATGAATAAGATAGGACAGATGAGTTGTAACCCTGCCGTAGGAGGTATTGCCAAAGGACAGATTGTACGCGAAATAGACGCCTTAGGCGGATATATGGGATTGGTGACCGATAAAACGGCTATCCAGTTCCGCATATTGAACCGCTCCAAAGGCCCCGCCATGTGGAGTCCGCGCGCGCAGTGCGACCGCAACAAATTCATCTGGACATGGCGCGAGATTCTGGAGAATATTCCCAACCTGCACATCTGGCAGGACACCGTACAGGAAATCCTCGTTGAAAACGGCGAGGTAACCGGACTCACCACCGTTTGGGGAGTGACCTTCCGCGCCAAATGCGTCGTACTGACTGCCGGAACTTTCCTGAACGGACTGATGCACGTAGGGCGCACCATGCTTCCGGGCGGGCGCATGGCAGAACCCGCATCTTACCAACTGACCGAATCCATCGCCCGGCACGGCATCACATACGGACGAATGAAAACGGGAACCCCCGTACGCATCGACGGACGGAGCGTGCATTACGAAGATATGGAGATTCAGGAAGGAGAAAACGACTTCCATAAATTCTCCTTTATGAACAACGGCGTACGCCACCTGAAGCAACTGCCGTGCTGGACCTGCTTCACCAATGAGGAAACACACCGCATCCTTCGTGAAGGGCTGCCGGATTCTCCCCTTTTCAACGGGCAGATTCAAAGTATAGGGCCCCGCTATTGCCCCAGTATAGAAACCAAAATCGTAACCTTCCCCGACAAGGAACAGCACCAGCTTTTCCTGGAACCGGAAGGTGAAACGACGCAGGAGCTTTACCTGAACGGCTTCTCTTCTTCCCTGCCGATGGACATACAGATTGCAGCGCTGAAAAAGATTCCGGCATTCCGCGACCTGGTGATTTACCGCCCCGGCTACGCAATAGAATACGATTACTTTGATCCCACCCAACTGAAACATACGTTGGAAACGAAGAAAATCAAGAACCTATTCTTCGCCGGACAAGTAAACGGAACGACCGGCTACGAAGAAGCTGCCGGACAAGGAATCATTGCAGGTATCAACGCGCATATCAACTGCCACGGCGGAGAACCGTTCACCCTGGCACGCGACGAAGCCTATATAGGCGTATTAATCGACGATTTGGTTACCAAAGGCGTCGATGAGCCTTACCGCATGTTTACTTCACGTGCGGAATACCGCATCCTGCTCCGCATGGACGATGCCGATATGAGGCTAACCGAAAGAGCCTGGAAACTGGGACTTGCCAAAGAAGACCGCTACGAACTATTAAAGAGCAAGCGCGAAGCCGTTACAAGCATCATAGAGTTTACCCGGAGTTATTCGATGAAACCGGCATTAATCAACCCGGTGCTGGAACAGCTCGGTACTACCCCGCTCCGCCAGGGATGCAAGTTGGTAGATTTAATAAACCGTCCGCAAGTAACCTTGGAAAACATGGCAGAACATGTCAGCGCTTTCCGTCGGGAACTGGACAAGATTACGGAACAGGATAAAGTTGCAGACAGAAGAGACGAAATAGTCGAAGCAGCGGAAATACTTATCAAGTACGAAGGCTATATCGGACGCGAGCGAATCATAGCAGATAAACTGGCACGGCTGGAAAGCATAAAGATTAAAGGAAGGTTCGACTATAATTCCATCCAGTCTCTTTCTACCGAAGCCCGCCAGAAGCTGGTGAAGATAGATCCGGAAACGATAGCCCAGGCAAGCCGAATTCCGGGAGTGTCTCCCAGCGACATCAACGTACTGCTGGTGCTTTGCGGGCGATAAGGGGCAACGTTCCACGTGAAACAAAGAATTCAATAAACGTATTAAATAAACTGATTATGAGCAAAGAAACACTTGCCAAGACCATTCGGGAAATTCCCGACTTCCCCATCCCCGGGATTTTATTCTACGATGTGACCACTCTGTTTAAAAACCCGTCGGCACTGCAAGAACTTTCGGACACCTTGTATGAAATGTACAAGGATAAAGGGATAACCAAAGTGGTAGGTATAGAATCCAGAGGCTTCATCATGGGCCCCATTCTCGCCACCCGCTTAGGTGCAGGATTCGTACCCATGCGCAAGCCCGGAAAGCTGCCTGCGGAAACAATCGAAGAAAGCTACGACAAAGAGTACGGCAAAGATACGGTACAAATCCACAAGGATGCCATTGAACCGGACGATGTAGTATTGCTGCACGACGACCTTCTGGCTACGGGCGGAACAATGGAAGCAGCCTGCAAACTGGTGAAGAAACTGAACCCTAAAAAGGTATATGTAAACTTCATTATCGAATTGAAAGAGTTGCATGGAAAGGAGATATTCAGCAAAGATGTAGATGTAGAATCGGTATTGACACTCTAAAGAAACAACCGGGTGGTAAAGCAATCACATCGCTGCATGAGAATGTATCGCCGCATGCTCTTGGCAGCGTATTGCTTTACCACCTTTTTCTTTACTACCTTTTTCTTACGATATGGACGAACTAAAAACAAATGATTACCTGAAAGGTATCGTTCTGAACCTTCCCGAAAGTCCCGGTATTTACCAATATCTGAATGCCGAGGGAACGATTATATACGTAGGGAAAGCAAAAAACCTGAAGCGCCGGGTCTCTTCCTACTTCAACAGAGAACATGAACCGGGAAAGACACGGGTACTGGTGAGCAAGATTGCAGATATCCGGTATATCGTGGTCAACACGGAAGAGGATGCCTTGCTGCTGGAGAACAATCTTATCAAGAAATACAAACCCCGTTACAACGTACTGCTGAAAGACGACAAGACCTACCCGTCCATCTGCGTGCAGAACGAATATTTCCCCCGCGTATTCAAGACGCGGAGAATCATACGCAACGGTTCTTCCTACTACGGCCCGTACAGCCACATACCATCCATGTATGCAGTGCTCGACCTCATCAAGCATTTGTACCCGCTACGCACCTGCAATTTGAATCTCTCGCCCGAAAACATCCGGGCAGGGAAGTTCAATGTATGCCTGGAATACCACATCAAGAACTGCGCAGGCCCCTGCATAGGCAAGCAGAATCAGGAAGAATACCTCAAAAACATCGCCGAAATAAAGGAAATACTCAAGGGAAATACCCAGGAGATAGAGCGGATGCTGTATCAGCAGATGCAGGAGCTTGCGGCGGAAATGAAGTTTGAAGAGGCGCAGAAAATCAAGGAAAAGTATCTGCTGCTGGAAAATTACCGTTCCAAATCGGAAGTGGTAAGCAACGTATTGCACAATATCGACGTGTTCTCCATCGAGGAAGACACCGATGAAAAGTCCGCATTCATCAACTATCTGCATATCACAAACGGGGCTATCAACCAGGCTTTCACCTTTGAGTACAAGAAACGGCTGAACGAAACGAAAGAGGAGCTCCTTTCACTGGGCATTATCGAGATGCGCGAACGGTACAAGAGCCTTTCCCGCGAAATCATCGTGCCCTTTGAGCTGGACATGGAGCTTAAAGACGTTATCTTTACCATCCCGCAACGCGGTGATAAGAAGAAATTGCTTGAACTCTCCATCCTTAACGTTAAACAATACAAGGCCGACCGTCTGAAACAAGCGGAAAAGCTGAATCCGGAACAACGCACGGTACGCCTTTTAAAGGAAATCCAGCAAGAATTGCACCTCGACAGGCTGCCTATGCGGATAGAGTGTTTCGACAACTCCAACATCCAAGGCTCGGACCCTGTTGCCGGATGCGTTGTCTTCATCAAAGGAAAGCCGTCCAAGAAAGACTACCGGAAGTATAACATCAAGACCGTGGAAGGACCGGACGACTATGCATCCATGAAAGAGGTTGTAAAACGGCGTTATCAGCGCGCTATCGAGGAGAACGCTCCCCTGCCCGACCTTCTTATCACCGACGGCGGAAAAGGGCAAATGAGCGCCGTAAAAGAGGTTGTCGACGAACTGAACCTTGATATCCCCATTGCCGGACTTGCCAAAGACGGGAAACACCGCACATCGGAACTGCTATACGGTTTCCCGCCGCAGACCATCGGACTGAAACAAAACTCTCCCCTTTTCCGCCTGCTGACGCAAATACAGGACGAGGTACACAGGTTTGCCATTACCTTCCACCGCGACAAGCGCAGCAAGCGGCAGGTAGCTTCGGCCTTAGACGAGATAAAAGGGATTGGAGAAAAGACAAAGAACGCTCTGCTAAAGGAGTTCAAAAGCGTAAAACGAATCAAGGAAGCATCGGCGGAAGATATTGTCAAAGTGATTGGCGAGGCGAAAGCGAAAATCATAAAGGACTATTTCACAGACAAATAGTCCTTCAATACAAATTCTTGTCCCACACCGCGGCAATCACGAATTTATTCGTAACTTTGCAACCTGCAAAATTATTTTTTAGGACTAAAACATGAGAGTAGTTATACAACGTACCGGGCATGCGTCTGTCACAATCAACGGAACCTGTAAGTCCGCCATCCGCAAAGGATTTATGATATTGGTAGGTATAGAGGAGACGGACGGCAAGGAAGACATCGACTGGTTGTGTAAAAAGATTGTCAACCTGCGTGTTTTTGACGACGAGAATGGCGTTATGAATAAATCCATACTCGACATTGACGGTGAGATATTGGTAATCAGCCAGTTTACGCTGCACGCATCTACCAGGAAAGGCAATCGCCCCTCTTACATACGGGCGGCAAAACCGGAAATATCCGTTCCGCTGTACGAACAATTCTGCAAGGAATTGAGTTTTGCATTAGGTAAAGAGATAGGTACCGGCGAATTTGGAGCCGATATGAAGGTAGAATTAGTAAACGATGGCCCTGTGACCATCTGTATGGATACAAAAAACAAGGAATAATGACGTTAAAAGAAGCACAACAAGAAGTGGACTCCTGGATAAAAAAATACGGAGTACGTTACTTCAGCGAGCTCACCAATATGGCCGTATTGACCGAAGAAGTCGGCGAGCTGGCACGAGTTATGGCACGCAAATACGGCGACCAGTCTTTTAAGGAAGGAGAGAAAGACAACGTTGAAGAAGAAATCGCGGACGTCCTTTGGGTACTTCTCTGCATTGCCAACCAGACCGGTGTAGACATCACCGAAGCATTTGCACGCAGCATCGAGAAGAAAACCAAACGCGACCAGGCAAGACATATCAATAATCCTAAATTATCCGACCATGGAGAATAACGAATCTACACAGAGCAAGTACGATGCCGCTCTGGCGAAGTACAACACCAATTTGAATGATGCGGAAGTGGCAGCGGAAGTAGCCGGAATAATCGCAGAGAAAGTCCCTGCAAACAATACTCCGGAAGTAAAGAAGTTCCTGTTCAACTGCATCGACCTGACCACGCTCAACAGTACGGACAGCGATGAAAGCGTCATGAAATTCACCCAAAAGGTAAACCAGTTTGACGAAGAATTTCCCGATTTGAAGAACGTAGCGGCCATCTGCGTATATCCCAACTTTGCGGAAGTAGTAAAGGATACGCTGGAAGTGGAAGACGTAAAGATAGCCTGCGTATCGGCAGGTTTCCCCTCTTCACAGACTTTCATAGAAGTAAAAGTAGCCGAAACCGCCATGGCAATCATGGAAGGCGCGGATGAGATAGACATTGTAATCTCCGTAGGAAAGTTCCTGAGCGGCGACTATGAAACCATGTGCGATGAGATACAGGAGCTGAAAGCCACCTGCAAGGAGCATCACCTGAAGGTAATCCTGGAGACCGGCGCGCTGAAAACGGCAGCCAACATCAAAAAGGCCTCTATCCTATCCATGTATGCCGGAGCCGATTTCATCAAGACTTCCACCGGCAAACAGCAGCCTGCCGCCACTCCGGAAGCAGCCTACGTAATGTGTCAGGCTATTAAGGAATACCATGCCTTGACGGGCAACAAGATAGGTTTCAAACCGGCAGGAGGCATCAACTGCGTAAACGATGCGCTCATCTACTACACCATTGTAAAAGAAGTGCTGGGCGAAGAATGGCTGAACAACGGATTGTTCCGTTTAGGAACCAGCCGTCTGGCAAATCTCCTGCTGTCGGAAATCAAAGGCGAAGAAATGAAGTTCTTTTAAGAGGAACACGGTTGATATATCCGTTATATAAAACAAAGCGAAGAACCTGCTCTCTATATTAAGGAAACAAGGTTCTTCGCTTCGTTTTTGAATGACGGGATATAAAAGAAACTTTGACAGATATTCCGTCTTTATTGTATAAAAAACAAACTTATTTTTCGCGTTCCACTACGTAATCAAGATAGCAAACAAGCGCTTTCTTGACATCCGTATCTTCCATGGAAGCTAATAACGAAAGTGCCTTTTCCTTAAACTCAATCATAACTTTCGTAGCGTATTCAATGCCGCCGTTTGCCTTGGAAAACTCGATCAATCGGGCTATTTCATCAGTTGTAGCCGTTCCGCTCTTTACTTTCGCGGCAATCTCCTGTGCCTGCTTGTCGCGGGTTGAATTAAGGGCATAAAGTGCAGGTAAGGTCAGCTTTCCTTCCAGCATATCATTGCCGGTAGGTTTGCCGATTTCCTTGCTTTCGTAGTAATCGAATATATCATCCTTGATTTGAAAGCAAAGACCGATGTATTCGCCAAAGAGACGTGCATATTCCGCCTTTTCATCGCCAGCTCCCACCGAAAGCGCACCCGCTTTCATGCACGCGGCAAAGAGTACGGCCGTCTTCTTGCGGATGACATCAAAGTAAATATCCTCGGAATATTCGGGATTGCTGACATTGGAAAGCTGCAACAACTCCCCTTCCGCCAAATCCTGTCCCAGCTTCGAAACAATATCAATAATGCCGTAATTGCGCGTCATCCCCACTTCCACCAAAGCCGTTGCCAGTAAATAATCTCCCGTAAGCACCGCCACCTTATTATTAAAGACGGCATTCACGGAGAGCTGCCCCCGGCGTTCGGTACTCTCGTCCACCACATCGTCATGCACCAGACTTGCTGTATGAAGCAACTCCAATGAAAGAGCAGCATGAAGTGCAGAATAATTGATTTCACCGAATAATTTGGCCATCAGCAATGTCAGAATAGGACGCATCATCTTGCCATTCCTCTGCTTAATATAGGTCAATACCTCACTAAGTAAAGGATTGGAACTTTGAAGCGAAGCGTCAAACAAGGATTTGAACTCTTCAAACTCCTTAACAATAGGCAATCTGATTTGCTGTAACTTGTCCATACAGGTTAATTTGAGCACAAAAGTAGTAATAAAACGCGGAATACGGTATTTTTTTGTACTTTTACCATGAAAAAACTAAAGATTTTTAAGAATGGACAAACTTTTTCTGCTGGATGCATACGCATTAATATATCGCGCATACTACGCTTTCATCAAAAGCCCGCGCATTAACTCCAAGGGTTTCAACACTTCAGCCG
>ENA-OPCI01001665-OPCI01001665.1-human-gut-metagenome-genome-assembly--contig:-NODE-1665-length-12090-cov-2.722227_pt1 | contig 12090 bp, 9 predicted proteins | sample MGYA00241564_ERZ501479 | MGnify/ENA primary metagenome ERZ501479 (study PRJEB25962, sample SAMEA2042630) | human gut metagenome | biome: human gut; feature: human-associated habitat; material: faeces...
GCCTGTAGCTAGCGTTCATCCTGAGCCAGGATCAAACTCTTCATTGTAAAAGTATTTTTTAATCGGCATGTGCCGGTTATAGCTCTGTTCAGGATGCCGTACAATTTATTGACTTCATTCTAATACCTCTATCTATCACATATATATGAACATATATAACAGATTGTATTGACGGTTCTATCTTTTCTTGTACTACTTGTATTGTTTATCAATATTTCAAAGAACTTGTCGCTTCCGTTTCAAAAGCGGGTGCAAAGGTAAGAGGTTTATTTTTAACTACCAAACTTTTTCGGAAGTTTTTTCAATTTTTCTTTTTATCCGTTTCTCAGACTCTCTATGCGAAAGGGAAAGAATAAATAGAAAGAAGAACAAGCAAAACACCTTTTCTTTGCGAATCGGACTGCAAAGATAAGAACTTTTTTATTTATATTCCAAAACTTTTCGGAAGTTTTTTTGTTCTTGAGTCAAGCAGTCCTGCGCTTTGTCACTAAGTCATTTTCATCAAGGCTTTCTTCTCTCGGAAAGCGGGTGCAAAAGTACTCCCTTTCAGGATACAAAACAAATATATATCACTCTTTTTTCTGATTATTTTTTTATAATCTGACTAACTTGCTGATTGATAGGCTGGTTGAAGAACACAGCCTTTTCTATACAAGAAGCTACGAAGGGAAGAATACAAAACTATACACATTATTATATTTAAACGAGGGAGAAAAGCACTAAACAAAGAAACAAGTAATGCAGGCAGATTTATTCGGTACTAAAAAAAACAGGCCGGATATAAAAAGCGGGGAATTACCCATTCCGACATTTACATACCACCTACCCCTGAGCCGAATCATCCTTCCGGAAGGAGGAGAATAACGGATAATCGAAAAGACATGCTGTTCGTTCCACTACAATGAACAGGACAGGGAACTTCAGTGGAAAGAACCGGCCACCGGAGTGAAAAAGCCCGGCCACCGGAGTGGAACAAAAGAGAGGATAGGGGAAAAGCACAAGGAGAAAGACGTAATATTAAAAAAACATGAACATAGCATATGGTATTAAAGGGAAGACTGCAGAAAAAGAAGCATATGGCAGGAGAAAAATATGGAGTAGAGAGAAGAAAGAACAGGAGAGGAGGCTATGAGAAATGAATCGATTATGAGGGAAAACAACAGAAAAACTATGAGAAATAACTCTGTCCCTTTTTATTTCTCATAAATTAATTAATTGAGAATAAATTAGTTATACAAAAAACATGAGAATATGAGATATGAATCGGATAAAGCGTTGGCATTCCTTCCTTGTGTAATTGAAAATGCTTCCATTAATTGCCCTTTTCTATTTTCAGAAGCAATCAAATCCCCTGTATCATACCTAATAAGCGGCATATCAAAATTATGAAATGATGTTCCTACCAAATGTCCATCAACATTTTCCGTCAAACCATAGGAAAAAAAAGGTTTATATTGATTATTTTTTGATTCATCATAAGCCAAAAAACACATTTCACTATGTCCATACCAAGAAATCCAATCTAAATTCCAATGTTGTTTTATAATAATAAGAATAATGTATAAAAAGTCGATGTATCTCTTTGTGGAACATTATGAAATGGAAGAAGTGATACAGGAAGAAACCTTGATGAGGGCGTTTCAGAGGTGGAGGAAGTTGGTGAGAGAGAATAAGAATAGTTACTAAATAAAAAAGAGAGAAGCAAAACAAAGCTTTAGTTGTTATTCATACATAAACATATTATATAGATTAAAAAGTCAATATCATGGAGAAAAATATTTTTAAGTTAGATAATGAACAGCTCAAAGCAATAGCCCGTTCATTTAAAGAAAAAGTAGAAAAAGGATTGAACACTGAAAACGCTGAAATCCAATGCATTCCTACCTTTATTACTCCGAAGGCTGACAATATCAACGGTAAATCACTTGTGCTTGATCTCGGAGGAACCAATTATCGGGTAGCACTCGTTGATTTCAGCAAATCGGTACCGGACATTCATCCCAACAATGGTTGGAAGAAAGATATGTCGATCATGAAATCGCTGGGGTATACCCAAGAGGAATTATTTAAAGAGTTGGCAGATATGATCACCGGAATAAAACGGGAGGAGGAAATGCCTATCGGCTATTGCTTTTCTTATCCGACCGAATCCGTGCCCGGCGGGGATGCAAAACTGCTGCGCTGGACAAAGGGAGTTGACATCAAAGAGATGATTGGAAAATATATCGGGAATCCCCTACTCAACTACCTGAATGAAAAGAATAAAATCAAGTTTACGGATATAAAAGTATTGAATGACACCGTAGCCAGTTTATTTGCAGGACTTACAGACAACAGTTATGACGCATATATAGGACTGATTGTAGGAACAGGCACTAATATGGCTACTTTCATCCCAGCCGACAAAATAAAAAAGCTGAATCCAGCGGATAATATTCAAGGCATGATTCCCGTCAATTTGGAATCCGGGAATTTTCATCCGCCATTTCTTACCGGAGTGGATAATACAGTCGATGTAATTTCCGGTAACCCCAGAAAACAACGTTTCTAGAAAGCAGTATCCGGTATGTATCTGGGAGATATTTTAAAAGCAACTTTTCCTTTAGAAGAATTTGAAGAAAAATTTGATGCGCAAAAACTTACCGCTATCATGAACTATCCGGATATATACAAGGATGTATATGTACAAGTGGCGCAATGGATATATACCAGATCGGCACAGTTGGTGGCCGCTTCAATTACAGGGCTTGTCATGTTGTTGAAATCATACAATAAAGATATACGTAGGATTTGCCTGGTGGCTGAAGGCAGTCTTTTCTGGAGTGAGAACAGAAAAGATAAGAATTATCACAGTATTGTTACAGAGGAATTAAAGGAGCTTTTCGACTTGTTCGGTTTGAAAGATGTTACAGTTGATATAAAAAGTATGAATAATGCGAATCTGATAGGTACAGCCATTGCGGCATTATCGTAACAAAGAAAATTCGGTGCTGTATCAAAGCCCTGATGCAGCACCGAATCAGTTTCAAACCATACCTATGACATAGCTTTTTATTATACCTTAAAACGGCTATTTTATTTGAAGTGCAAAACCTCCTCCGGGAGCCAGATGAATTTTCAACTTGCTATCCTTCTTTACAGAGAAAGATTCCCGTTTATAGTCACGTCCGACACGGTGAGCATTGACTCCGTCTTTAAATAAAGTGGCGTTATATGCCTTATCTCCCAAAAAAGAACAATCGACTTCGATATCCCTGGCCGTCCAATCAGTAATTCCGCCTATATACCAGACATCCCCTTTCCGGCGTGCAGTGACAATGTACTCTCCCATTTTACCGTCAAGCACAATGCTTTCATCCCATACAGTCGGAATGGCAGCTATGAAATCTGTTGATTCCGGCTCGCGCATATAGTTGCTCGGGTTATCACATAACATATTGAAAGGTGACTCGAACACCACATACAAAGCCAACTGCCGGCAACGTGTCCCCTGGCTCATCGGTTCTGAATTGCAAGGATAATAATTACCTTTCGAAGCATTCCTCATCGCGCCCTGTGTATAGTCCATAGGACCGGAAACCTGACGAATAAAAGGAATCATCACATCATATTTCACCTGATCGAGTGAAGCCGGGCTCCACTTCATCTGCTCCAGTCCGTTTACCCCTTCGAAGTTCAACACATTCGGATAAGTACGGTTCAGACCTGCCGGTTTGTGTGTGCCGTGCAAATCGAGGATCATCTTATATTTAGCACAAGTCTCGGCGGCCCGGTAGTTGAATGCGGTCATTTCCTGATCGTCACGGTCCATGAAGTCGACTTTGAAGCCTTTCACCCCCATTGCAGCATAATGACGGCAGACATTCTCCATATCACGTTCGAAAGCATAATAACCTGCCCAAAGAATGATACCTACATTTCTGTCAGCGGCATAATCTACCAACTCTTTCAAATCAATATCTTTCACCACCTGCATCAGGTCCGCCTTCAGATTGACCGCCCAACCTTCATCAAGTATCACATATTCTATGCCCTTTGACGAAGCAAAATCAATATATGCTTTATAAGTAGCATTATTCACTCCGGTAGCGAAATCGACACTATCCAAGTTCCATGCGTTCCACCAATCCCAAGCCACTTTGCCGGGTTTGATCCATGAAAGATCCGACAAGCGTGAAGGCGCAGCCAGCAAATAGCTCAGATTACTTGACGCCAAGTCTTTATCGGAAGTAGTCACAATAGCCATGCGCCATGGGAAACTTCTGGGCTTATCCACCTTTGCTATATAATCCTCGCGTTCTGCCACCAACATCTGAAGTTTGTTATGTCCGCCCTGAACAGTACGCTTCGGATATGGAGCAAATTTGCCGCTCAACCGATTTTCACCTTTAGCAGCAGACAAGAAAAGCCCCGGATAATTCTCCAGATCGGACTCGGTAATACAAATCTTAACCCCATCACCGGCTTCCACCACTAGCGGCAGAAACATCAAACGCTTCTTATTTTGTTTAGACAGATTATTTGTAACATATGTATTTTCAAAAGAGTTGAAGAACTGAGATTCATAATCACCGTCCTTTCCTCTATTCACATAAGGCACGGAAGCAACCGCATCAAACGGGAACTGATAGTCAACAATCTCATCCAGCACATTGAAAGGCTTCTTAGCCCGACTAACAAAGCGATAAACGATTCCGTCATCGTATGCTCGAAATTCCACATTCCAGTCTTTTTTAAACCGCAATGTCAGTTCATTATAATGATCTCTCAATTCATTGGCACGATAGAAGGGAGAAGACACCATACGATCAACACTTTTCCGGGAAGTACCGGACAATTTCGCTTTCTCACCCCATACTTCTCCGTTGTCCAACGACATGGCTATCGGCGAGGGAGCCAGAATCTGCCGTCCGTCACAAGTAATATCGTAAGTCAGTTGATCGCCTATGGTAATAGTAGTTTGCAGATTCCCGCCCGGAGAATTCAGAGTAAATTGCTTTTGTGCCTGTGCAGTAAATACACAACATACACACATTAGTAAGACTGTCAGTTTTTTCATGGTTTTAATTATAGTTATTATCAAATCAACAAAAGAACGGTACAAAAATAAAAATAATAAATTAGCAACCTACTATAATACTCCCTTAAAAACATTTTAATAGGAAAGGCTTTGAAAAAACTTTCTCGCTAAATTATGACATATAGAATAAAAAGCTATTTTTGCACCGTTTTTTAATTTTATCTTAAACTAATATTATGTACAAGATTTTTCATGGCTTCCATCTAGTGGAAGCTTATCAGGATTTAAAGAAAGCCAGACGGTTGGCAAAGAATCAGGCAGTGGCCAGATGTATTAAGTTAACCGTAGCTATTACCATTTCCCTTATTCTATGGCTCCTCCCTATCGACACATTTGGTATAGAAGGGTTAACCGTTATAGAACAAAGACTGATTTCTATCTTTATTTTTGCCACACTTATGTGGGTTTTCGAAGCTGTCCCTGCATGGACTACTTCCGTACTGATTGTCGTATTACTATTACTTACCGTTTCCGACAGCAGTTTATGGTTCCTCACTCAAGATATTCCAGCAGGAGAATTGGGACAGACAGTTAAATATAAGTCCATTATGCACTGCTTTGCCGATCCTATCATCATGTTATTTATCGGTGGATTCATACTTGCCATTGCTGCGACCAAAAGCGGTCTGGACGTATTGTTGGCACGTGTCATGTTACGCCCCTTCGGAACACAATCACGCTATGTATTATTAGGATTCATTCTTGTTACGGCTGCATTTTCAATGTTCCTCAGCAACACGGCTACAGCTGCCATGATGCTCACTTTCCTCACCCCTGTATTAAAGGCACTTCCGGCAGACGGCAAAGGAAAAATCGGTCTGGCCATGGCCATTCCCGTAGCTGCTAATGTAGGCGGTATGGGAACTCCTATCGGTACGCCACCCAACGCCATTGCACTAAAATACCTGAATGATCCGGAAGGGTTGAACTTGAATATCGGCTTCGGAGAATGGATGAGTTTTATGCTGCCTTACACCATTATCGTACTGTTTATTGCATGGTTTATTCTTTTGCGGTTGTTCCCTTTCAAACAAAAGAATATTGAATTACAAATTGAAGGCGAAGCAAAAAAGGACTGGCGTTCGATCGTAGTTTATATTACTTTCGCCATCACGGTCGTATTATGGATGTTCGACAAGGTGACAGGAGTTAACTCCAACGTGGTAGCCATGATTCCGGTAGCCGTATTCTGTATAACAGGAGTTATCACCAAACGCGACCTGGAAGAAATCAGCTGGAGCGTACTCTGGATGGTAGCCGGCGGCTTCGCACTAGGGGTTGCCTTACAGGAAACCGGACTCGCCAAACACATGATCGAAGCAATCCCATTCAACACATGGCCTCCTGTATTAATGATTGTCGGCTCCGGACTGATTTGTTACGCCATGGCAAACTTCATCTCACACACGGCGACTGCCGCATTGCTCGTTCCCATTCTTGCCATTGCGGGAAGCAGTATGCGTGAGAACCTGTCTTCGCTGGGAGGTGTAGAAACTTTATTGATCGGAGTGGCAATCGGTTCATCATTAGCAATGATATTGCCTATCAGTACTCCGCCCAACGCTTTGGCACATGCCACAGGCATGATCCAACAAAAGGATATGGAGAAAGTCGGTATAATCATGGGAATTATCGGACTGATACTTGGATATACCATGTTGATTATACTTGGTTCTAATAAGATGTTATAAATTTAAGTACCCCTTTTCCATAAAATTAAGACATAGAAAAAGCCCTGTGAGAACCAATCATTCTTACAGGGCTTTTTACTAGTCAGTCTTGCTCTGAAGACTGAGAATGTATCTTCTCCGCCTCTACATACTTACTCGGACTTACTCCATAATACTTTTTAAATACCTCACGGAAATATTTCGCATCCGAGAATCCGACTTTGTCGGCAATCTCCGTTATTGTATATTCACCCTGCTTCAGCAACTGTGCAGCATGTTGCAAACGTATCAGCCGGATATAATCAGCCGGAGCATAGCCAGTCAATGCCTTGAGTTTGTTGAAGAAGCTCGTACGACTCATATAATGCAGGTGGTGCTGACTACTGAGTATATCTACATTGAAGTCCGAGTTTCCCATGTTGTTCTCTATACATTCCTTGACAGAAGCAATGAATTTCCAGTCTAAGGTATTAGTGCAATTAACCGGAAAATTCGGTTCTTCATCTTCGATACTATTATAAACCCGGCGGAGCAAAGCACGATTTGTTAGTATGTTCTTAATCGTTGCTTTGAGTATCCCCACACTAAAAGGTTTGGTAATATAAGCATCCGCTCCGATTTCCAATCCTTCGAGCATATGTTTCTCATCCCCCAGCGCAGTCAGCAAAACAACCGGAATATGAGACATCTCAAGATCCCCCTTTATAGTTGCACAAAGTTCATCTCCACCCATCTCAGGCATCATTATATCGGATATGACGAGATCCGGATTAAATTCCCGGATTATAATAAGAGCCTCCTTTCCATTCGGACAGGACTGGATATTATAACCCGTCCGAAGCATATCCACCAGATAATTACGCAAATCATCATTATCCTCCACTATCAAAATACGCTGCAAGGAACTGTTGATCCGGGATATCTCCATATCCGGTAATCCCGGCGTATCACCTGTTACAATAGTCTCCAAACGTTCATCCGGTGTTTTGGGAGAGATAAATTTTGCTTTATGGAAATGGCTATTTCCTTTCGGAAAAGTAATCCGTACACAAGTTCCTTGATTTTCAGCACTCTGAATCTGAATCTTACCTTTATGTAACTTAACCAGTTTGTATACCAGCATCAGTCCGATTCCGCTACCTGTCACCTTCAGATTAACGACATTACTACCCCGAAAATAGTTTCTGAACAATTTCTTCTGTTCACACGTTGGAATACCGATTCCCGTATCTTTCACCTCAATACTCCAACTATTTCCTTCCTCGGAAGCGTAAATACACACACTACCGTCTTCAGGTGTATATTTCAATGCATTTGAGAGAATATTCTTCAGAATAGAGCCCATTTTGTCACTATCAAACCACACACTCAAATAGTCAAAATTGCTTTCATAAACAAACCTGACATGCTTCATCTCGGCATATTTGCGGAAAGTGGCGCAAACATCATTCATATAAGTATTCAACTCATACTCAGAAACATAAAGAGTGGAAGAGTAGACATCTATCCGTTCGAAATTTATCAGGTTGGTTGTCAACTGAAGTAATGTATTCACATTTTTAAGAGCCATATTTATATGAGGTAGTGCCTGTTCAGCCCCCATGCGATTTTCCAAGACTTCCTCCAATGGAGCTTTTATCAATGTTAACGGTGTACGTATGTCGTGTGCCGTATTAATGAAGAACCGTGTTTTTTCGTCCGACACCTTCTTCTGTTTATGCAACATGATGATACGGAATATAATACCCATAACCAACACCAACAGAATTACATATCCCACCATAGCCCATACACTGGCCCATACAGGAGGCGTTATAATAATCTGAATGCTTCTTGTCTCATAAGTCTTATATTTTTCTTCATTGGATACGGCACGAATTTGTAATGTATAACTGCCGGGAGGCAGATTTCTGATGATAATCCGGTTATCCTGACTCGGACGGCTCCACTCTTTATGATAACCATCGATTTTCCATGAAAAAAGAATATTGGAAGGATAATCATAGTTGATAGAAGCTACATCAAGAGAAAACGTGTTTTGTCCGTAAGCTAGTTCCAGCCGGTCAGTTTCGTCAATATCCTTTTCCAAAGGTGATCCTTCATCACCCGGGTAAACAGGATGATAAGCTATCATAAAATCACGCAATAGCAAACGCGAATAATGTGGCTCCGGTATCTGTATGTCTGTTGGAAATTTGACAGCACCGTCATTTCCCCCGAAAACAAGCGCACTTTTGTTATAGGTCGTAGCAGAGCCTGCATTAAAATTAACACTCATCAATCCTTGTTCCCGTGTCCAGTTACGAAAGAAGTGCTCCTCAGGTGAATAAATCGTTATGCCATTTTCCGTACCCATCAGGAGACTCCCGTCCTGACGCGGAAGAATTGTATAAATATTATCGGAGATCAGTGCACAGTTGTCACTTCGGTACTGATGAATAAAGTTCTTCTTATTAATGTCATAAACAAGAAGTCCGGCTCCACGGGTACCAATATACAAAATTCCGTCTTCTCTTTGGTATAATGCGCATATATAGAGAGATTCAACAGGCAGGTCAATATACCTGTAAACTCCGGATTGTTTGTCAAGCAGATAGAGCCCCATTCGGGTACCAATCCACATCTGCCGGGAATCCTTCTCCTGAATGGTAGTGATAGAGTTTACTCCCGGATATAAACGCACACTTTTAGTCTCAAGATTGATGCGTTTCAAATGATAATACCCTCCGGACCATATATCACCGCCCGAGTCTTTTTTATGTCAAAAATATATTGATCGGGCCGTACCCCTGCAATAGCAGCAGGAGAAAGGTAACTTATCTTAAACCCCTTCTTCTTTTCTATCTTGTAAATACCTGATGTAAAACCGCCCGCCCATATCACACCGGGAGAGACTTCACACAACGCTAAGAAAATGTGATTTTCATCATCAGGTACCGGATCAAAAGAACTGAAAAAAGAACGCCATTCTTTTGTATCAGTCTGATAGATACTGATACCGTTACTGGTTGCAAACCAAAGGTCGCCATCACTGTCCTCCAATACATCATGAACCTGATCGTTCACCAGTGAGCGGCTATTGCCAAGAGAATGCCTTATCAAGTCATAACTTCCATAACGGTTGTTACGAACGGTAATACCGGTAGGATAATTGGCAAGCCAGATACGTTCTTCTTCATCTACATAGATATCATTGATATTGTTTCCGTTCATCCCGTTATAACTACTATAATTGGCAGTTATATAGGGCTCACTCATATAGGTATTCACATCCAGTTTATATACACCTTTTCCACCCGTAGCTACCAAAAGCTCATGAGCGTTCAAAGCAACTATCTGGTTTATCTCTACATTATTGGGTGATTGACAAGGAATGATTTTCCCTGTCCCCTCCATGTCATATATAAGTACACCCTCTTTGTAGCTTCCTATAAACAGTTGTTTTGAGACGACATGATAATAGAGTTCATGCACTGGTGTACTGATACTTTCCACCGTTTCATCGGATAGCAGTTTCAAACTCCCATCTCCTATTCCGGCACGAAACAGACCGCTTCCCGTACCAATAAAAAAATGGTTACCATCCGCCTGTTCAATGGTAGTTATTTCACCAATAGCCGGCGCCGGCATATGTGTCGTTGTTCCGGTACGAATATTATACCAGATAATACTATCTTTACAGCATAACCATATACGGTCACTCTTGTCCAAATAACCGTAATTCAGAAATGCCTGCGACTTATTTCTAATCAACTCCGGATGCACATAAGCCAGTTCGAATTTATCATGTTGCAAATCGTACCTGAAAATACGACCTTTCTGACCGATTACCCATAATACATTTTCGCTGTCCATGTAGAGCCAGTTTAAGGCAATACGTGAATCCAGTTTCATACTGTCGTCTGAAAAGTTGTAATGCTTGATATGTTTGCCATCATAACGGTCTATCCCCTCCTGAGTCAGAAACCACATATAGCCCCGTTGGTCCTTTTGGATATGGTATATTTTTTGGTTATTCAAACCGTCCTCCAGACCTATATACTTATAAATCTGCCCTTTACTTACAGTACTACTTATGAGAAGAAGCACAAAAAACAAACATCTTCCCATTTTTACAAAACCATTCATGTCTTTCACAAATATTCAAAAATACCCTGCAAAAATATGAAAAAATTAATTAAAATACAAGATATAAATGTATTCATATTTCAATCAGTAATCATCATTAATTTTTCATATCCTCAGTTTTTAGTTTGTGGAAGAATATATCATAAATGAAAATGGGGAGAGAGTATTTTTCCTCCAATTAATTTGCATCTTTCAATATATTATCCGAATATTGCAGAGATGAAAAAGCACACTATGAATCCAGTTGATGAAAAAATCATAATAAAAAAGCTAAAGGCAGGAGACAACGAGGCATACAAGTATTTGTATGACTATCATTATGTTGCTCTCTGCAAACTTAGTTATTATATGCTGAAGGATAAAATACAAGCAGAAAGTATAGTCAGTGATGTTATTTTTCACTTATGGGAGATTAGGGAGAATCTGGAACTTGTTCCTCCTCTACGTAATTACTTAATTATAGCCGTACGTAATAAATGCCTGAATTATCTGGCTCTCAAACAACAAGAAGTGGAAATCCGTTTTTCTGTTATGGAACGGGCAGGAATCCAACTGCAAAATATCATCCCAGACAATCAGCAACCTCTAGGGACGCTAATAAAGAAAGAACTGGAACATAAAATTCAGGAAGTGATTCAAAAACTTCCCCCTGTCTGCAAGCAGGTATTTATGATGAGCCGCTTCCGAGAGATGAGCTACGAAGAAATTTCTCAGGAACTTGGCATCTCCGTCAATACGGTTAAATATCACATAAAGAACGCATTAGTAGTACTCAAGAAAGAATTTGGAACTTTTTTATGCATTTTTCTCGCTTTTTACCCTACCCTCTTATTCTAAAAAACTGTAGTATATATAAAGGCAATCATTATTTATGGATGAACAATCACTACATACAGACACAGTCCACGATTGGATTACCGGATATCTGACCAATAGCCTGACACCGGAAGAAATGCAATCATTTCAAGAATGGCTGAATGCCTCGGAAGAAAACAGAAAATATTTCTCCGATATACAGGAGGTATGGATAGCCGCCTCGAATGAGGCAGACGATGTTCATAGCTTCAACAAAGACAGAGCTTATCAACTATTCCTGAGACGAACCGGAGAAACTACCCAACAAGGTATCAATAAACGCAAGGCTTTCCAACTTCGCCCATGGATGTATGCTGCCGCGATGACTATCATTGTCTTTATTTGCGGAACGATTGC
>ENA-OPCI01001670-OPCI01001670.1-human-gut-metagenome-genome-assembly--contig:-NODE-1670-length-12054-cov-3.877656_pt1 | contig 12054 bp, 10 predicted proteins | sample MGYA00241564_ERZ501479 | MGnify/ENA primary metagenome ERZ501479 (study PRJEB25962, sample SAMEA2042630) | human gut metagenome | biome: human gut; feature: human-associated habitat; material: faeces...
CCTGTAGCTAGCGTTCATCCTGAGCCAGGATCAAACTCTTCATTGTAAAAATATTCTTTCAACACTTAAGTTGACTTTACGCTCAAGGACTCCAAATCTATCAATACAATAAAAATATTGACGGTTCTTGTTTTTCCGTACACCATATATATATACGGTGCACCGGCTTGTACTACTTGTTTGTTTATCTTAAATCTTTCAAAGAACTCTCATTTATGTTTATTTCCGTTTTTTTCGGAAATGTTTTGCAAAGATAAAGTGTTTATTTTAAACCACCAAAAAAAATCGAACTTTTTTTAAAACTTTTTTGTTTCATCTATGTTATTCAAATCATCTTGTCAGTTTTAAACTTACCTCTCTTGCTAAGCGGATGCAAAAGTAGTTGATTTCATTTCTTTATCCAAATATATCTACTATTTTTTCTATTTTTTTTGTGATTATACTTATAAACATCTGATTTACAGATTATACAAAATGGTTATTTCGATAATCCATTTTACAATATCAAAAAGTATATACCATATTATATTATCGCGCGCGACAGACTAAAATGAATATTGGGTAAACATCGGCTCACCTGCAAAATCATAGGAAAGGGCATTCGCTCTTAAAGGATCATTTTCTTCTTCGAACAATTTCCGAAAGTCTTCTTGACGCATCATCATTGCAAAGTTAGATGCAATTATGCCCTCATGCCCTCACTTTGTGCAAAACAAACTCATTATAAGCTACTTATGTAGTTATAGTAAAAATTATTGCCCTCACTTATACCCTATGCCCTCACTACGTTTTGAAGCTTATTTCTGTATAACATGCTTACTTTCAGTTATATAAACTTCTTTTTTAGACTATTCCAACTTGACGTAAAATAGGGCGTTCTTGTTTTTTGCTCGCAAACAGTGTGCATATCTCCACGGAATATAATAGCACCCCCGGTAGCGGTAAAAAGACCAAGACACTTTTAAGAAAGCTCGTTATCTTTTTAAAAAAGTTCTTGTTCTTTTTTGAAAAGCTCTTGATCTTTTTTGAAAATGTCCTTATCTTTTGGAGGTGAATGATTTCACAGACGTGTACTAGGATTTAGTTAACAACTTCTATTGTTATTACTATATCAGATTTGCATAGTTGTTTTTAAACCTAATGTAGTTATTATATAGGAGATTCCACATACATCCGCATAAGTCCGCACATACAATATGTGTAGCCCTATGCAGACATACGTGTAAAAGCATGCTTTCTGACACGGGTAAAAAATTGACCGGACAACCGAATCGATTTTAAGCTAAAGGCTGATGAATATACAAACTTACATACTTCAGGCTAACATATTCTATCATATATCATGATAAAAGATACCAAGTACAATGCTCCGTATCCAACTTTTATTTTAGTATTCTATCTGTTCTATTTTAGAAGACAACTTTTCAATGACAGTACCCAGTTCTTCCTCCCACGGAATAACATTAAACTCTCCCCAAAAGTCAGCATCATATTTAAAATGTGTATCCGAAAATATAGTGCGTGTAGGCATCCGTTCTTTACGCTGGAAACGGGTCACATTATCTACATCCACCTTACAGGTAACCATTTCAAACCATGTATGCAAGGAAGAAGCACTGAACCATTGCCGTTTAAGTTTCACTTTAAAATAGAGATCGCCACGAATATGATTCATGTAATAAATGCCATTCCACTGCCTGTAAGAAATGGTATAAACCACCTCTTGCGCGGTTATTTTCCACTTCCGTGTCTTTCGTTCTATAAACATATCCGTAGCTTGCCTCACATAAGCAGGATTAATTTCAAGACGTGCCTGAACCAACGCATTGTTTTCAGCATCAATATATAATTCGCCACAATAAAGAGGTTCTTTTATTCCTTTATTCTGTCGAAAGGAAATCACATTAACCAAACGATTGTCTATCACCGTCATATCACAGGAGGCATAAAAATACACATTACCCTTACCGTCAGGCAACAGAAAATCCGGCAAGTTCTTGACAATATCCAGTTGCAAACAAGCATCAATTCCCGCACTTATCTTGGCTATCAGTGTATCCCGTTCCTGACTATTGACTATGCGACTCATCTTTAATAGTTTTACATGATCCTGAGAATGATTCAACAAAGAAGAAGGTTTGTAGATTTTAAAAACAGCCTCTGTCAGATTACGAAATTTTTGTTTATACCGAACCCCTTCCCTATAAAATGTAGTGAGATAAACAGGAACCGACGCATAATTTGTTTTTTTAGCTTTCAACATCTCACGCAACAACCGTATAGGATTGACAGCACGAATCACCACTTCTTGAATAGGAATCACCCGAGGTTCCAGAGACCACACCGCGTGTTGAGCCTCTAATAAAGACATATCCATCTCCTGTCCCACATACCCCACATGAGAAACCACGATGCGCCCCTGTCTCAACGAATCGGGCAATCGTAAACGGAATTCGCCATCCTGATTGGTAATACTGCCTATAGAAGTACCGACTACCCCTACCGTGCCGTAAGCAATGGGAGCCCCTGACTGATTATCCTGCAATTTGCCCTCTAAAGTAAAATAGACCAAAGTATCTTTAGAAGTGGTAACAACCGGACATTGCACCTGCAACTGATTGATCAAAATATGATTCTCCACAATATGCAGACTGATATCCTGCCGACCGATAATTTCGTAAACAGCCTGACGAATAGTGCGCTGTCCTGCCCCCAACTTCACCATACGATCATTGTCCACCACCTTGCTGTCATAAACAAAAAGAAAACCAGACTGTTCGGACACCTTGCCCAGTAAAGTATAGACAGTACCCTTACTCTTAGCAAGATAAATGACTCGCTCCAACACACCTCTATCCGCCGCTTTCGTAAATTCCGTCATGCAAACCAACAAACTGAAAAAGAAGATATGCCAATAATAATGATATGTACGAATATGATTCATCTTCCCACTTTATTCGGATAAAACACCTATATCACCTTCACGAGTATATTTTAAATTCATAGCCAAACAGATAAGCTCTGCCATAGACTCCGGAGCTTCCCCGGAAAATGCAACCGTAAGCCGACGCTCCCCTAAGGAGGGGGAAGTCTTAAGCTGCAAACCGGAAGAATGCATATTAATAACTCTAAGGATATTCATCAAAGATTCGTCTTTGAAACGCATACTTTTCCAATAATGAGCTATCCGGGTATCGTCCCTATAATCAGTGAAACGCAATTGATGTGTTTTAAGCGTCACCGCTTCACCTGCATTGACATACATCTCTTGATTTTTATTTTTCAATGCCACTTTGACCTTGCCACGCTGTACGGACAGTTCGAAAGTACTCCCTACATCACTCTTCACATGAAACATCGTTCCCAAGACCTCAATTCTGACCTCCTCTGTTTCAATCAGAAAAGGACGTTCCCGGTTACCGGTCACATCAAACAGAGCGTTTCCCTGCAAACTAACCTCACGCTTGTCCATAGAGAAATGTTCAGGATATTGCAAAGAGGTTTCCCCACCCATATAGACAATAGATCCATCCTCGAGTGTGGTCACCAAAGTAGATTGCTCCGTGTTCTCCTGCATAATTAAAGCCTGGGCTTCTACCGATTCGCCCACTTTTCGATAAGTAACAGTCAAAAAGACACATATTCCGACCCATATAGCAGCCACAGCCCCCCACTTCCACAACATGGATGCAGACAAACGTTTCCTATCCTGCCGGCCTGATAACAAAAGTCCGTCAGCATCCAAACGGTCATACAATTTATTCCATGCCCGATCCACTCTTTCCTTATTTCTTTTTGTTTCACTCATGTCCTTATAATATAATTCTCAATTTCTTTTTTTAATGCTTTAAGAGCTTTTGTCATCTCAGCCTCTACAGTCTTCACCGACAAAGAAAGCTGCGAAGCTATTTCCGCATACTTTTTACCTTCCATACGATGCATCCGGAATATGCGCAACCTTCGTTCCGGCATCCGAGCAAGCGTAGTATCTATCAAATGTCTTAATTCCTGGTATTCTATCTCTTCTTGAGGACTGCTATCCTGTGTCCGCCCCTTCCGCGAGAGAACAAACTCCCGATATTTGTTTCTCACCTCCTGATGCTCGCAATATTGAAAAGACTGATTGCGCACCGCAATATAAAGATAGCTTTTCATAGAACGGAACAACGGCAGCCTCTCCCGATCTCTCCAAACCCCATAAAACAACTCCTCTACGATTTCCTCCGCAGCCTCCATACTGCCGGTGATACTCATGGCATACCAACAGAGAGGGGAATAATAACGGCGAAACACATCTTCAAACGCCTTTATATCTCCCTCTCTTATTCTGGCCAGTGTTAACAAATCATTCAGCATCTACTTCTTTTTTGGTAGTTCTTTTCAATCATACGAACCTCATCCGAGACTTTAACGCGATTGTTTCTTTAACTTATGGACTGCATTTTCCAATGATTCCGTAGGTTCAATAATATTATAGGAGCCCCAGAAATCCTCGCTCCAATATTCATCCACTTTATCATAAAAAGCATCTTTCTGATGAAAAGCCATCTTTCCGGGAATTATCGCCACATTATTTTCCTCCCTATCCGTTGCCACCATCTCTGAAAGCACAGTATAGCCGGTAGAGAAAAGTTTGCGCTTCCAGTCACACTTAAACCGGATACGGTTACGGATATAATTCAGATAGGTTTTCCCATCCATATCTTTATAAGTAACAAGGAAAGAAAGTTCCTGTGGTTTAAAACGTAAGCCATAAGGTTTCTTGGCAAGAATAGCCTGTACCGCCTTGACTTTATTATCCATAGACAAGCTAAATTCCGCACGGGTAAACGACAACTTGTCACGATCAATATACAATTTGCCATAATACAAGGCATAAGGCAAAACGACACGGGGACGGAAACTGATCACATATTGCTGACGATTGTCTATCTGGACCGGTTCTTCCATAAAGAAATCATAATAGTTCAATCTTTCCATATCCAACAACGCATCCTGATTTTTCACAATGTCCACATAGATAGATAAAGTGGGACCACCAGCCAGTTTCACCCCCAACGTATCACTGGCTCTCTGACTAAGCAGCCGACGTCCTTTCAAAACCTGTACCCGGTCTCGAGTAGTTGTCATATCCTCATAAGAAGTCTTGTAAACATCAATAATAGCTTCCGAAATATTGATATAACGACGCCCTTTCTGAACAGTTTCCCTGTAAAAACCGGTAAGCATATTGTTTTTATTACTGTAATTGACAGGAATCTTGCGAATGGCCTCTTCCACTATAAAACGAGGGTTGTGGGCATAAACCACAATCTCATTCAACATATTGGCATGAGGGGTAAGGTAAATCTTTAAATCCGATAAATGTTCTTTATCTAAACGTACTCTATTGTTATGATAACCGATATGTGAAATTTCTAAAGCAAAAACCATCTCCGCATCTTCTATCTTCAAAGAAAATTCACCATCCGCATTTGTCACCGTCCCCACACTGCTGCCCGAAACAGATACATTGACATACTCTAAAGTCCTTCTATTTTGTTTGTCCTTTACTACACCGCTGACTGTAATATAAGTATTCTCTTCAGCAAACGGTGTCTTCTCCTGACTCCATCCCGGAATGACACTCAACCAAAAGACAACGAGCAGTATCCATTCAATCAATTGTTTTTTATGCGCTCTCATATTCATTAAGGTATTAAAAAAGTAAATACTAATCCTGTTTCTACTTATAAGATCACCCAGGATTAAAATACCCTATGAAAATAAGAAAAATAATTTGTTTTATCGATATTGACGCCCTTTTTTATAGACCCGAACAGTATAAACAATCAAAACAACTGTATCATTCTTTTTCTTCCTTTTTGATTATTGTCTTCTTTTTCTTCATTCTGCCACTCTTGCGCAAAGCTTCCGCTATAATCCATTGAAGCTGTCCATTCGTAGAACGGAATTCATCTGCCGCCCATTTCTCGATAGCTTCCATAGTTTCTGCGTCCACTCTGAGCACAAAGCTTTTTATCATCTCTTTCTTTGCCATTTCCTACATTAATGATTCAACGTTCCGGAATTAATTACCGGCTGTGCTGGCTCATCCGCACAAAGCACTACCAACAAATTACTGACCATAGCGGCTTTCTTTTCTTCATCCAGTTCTACAATTCCATCCTCGGCTAATTTATCCAAAGCCATCTTAACCATAGAAACAGCCCCTTCCACTATTTTTTCGCGCGCGGTAATAATAGCACTTGCCTGCTGACGACGAAGCATCACCGCTGCAATCTCTGGGGCATAAGCCAAATAATTGATTCTGGCCTCTACTATTTCCATACCGGCCATAGCCAGACGCTCATTAAGCTGACGTTCCAGCTGGTCATTAATTTCTTCACCTCCGCCACGCAAGGTCAGTTCATTAGTATCATGCTCATTGTCATCGTAAGCATACTGTCCGGCCACCTGGCGAAGAGCCGCATCACTCTGCACACGTACAAAATCTTCAAAAGCATTCATACGCCCTGCCACGCTAACACTTGCCGTCCCAGTCCCTTTACTGTCCGCCATCGTCTGCGCATCAATCTCAAACATCGCCTTATAGGTATCTTTCAATTTCCAAACCAAAACCAGCCCTATCAGAATAGGATTACCAATCTTATCATTCACCTTTATCGGCTCCACATCCAGATTACGGGCGCGAAGAGACAACTTTTTCTTGTTCATGAAAGGGTTTACCCAAAAGAAGCCTGTGTTTTTAAAAGTGCCTTTATATTCACCGAAAAACACCATCACACGTGCCTCATTAGGTTCTTGAGAAAAATATCCCGGAAGCATCAGCACAAACAACAATACCAGCACAAACAAAACAGGAATAGATAACCAAGGTAGTTGTCCAAAAATCAAAAAGTTCAGGAATACTAGTGCAGGCAACATAACCAAGTTAAAGAACAAAGCCATAAATCCATTGATTACCAGCTCATTGTAAGACATTTCTTTTGTTTCCATAATGATTTATTTTGATATTATTATGATATCACAAATCAAACAATATTTCTTGAGGTAAGCAAACTGATTTATATGTTATACGGCAGAAACGAACAAAATATTCACCAAAATGCAACAAGAAGCTCCTACTTTGTTGACCTAAATCAATAAAATTGAGATATCGATTAAAAATATGCTGTAAAACATATATCATAACAAACAAACTCCTTATCTTTGTGTTGTAAAACATAAAAAGATATTTTTTTAGTAGCTACTAAGGTAAAAAGAAAGATTGTTTAAAGAAGGCCAACCGGGAGGTGCGCCTGCTATTTATGAGTGTTTTTAGGTATTAATTAAAAAAAGAAAGGATAACATTATGAAAAAGGTAAAAAACATTTTTCACAAAATTGCTAACGCTGATCCTATGATTTGGGGTTACGTTATGTTGAACGAAACAAAGTAAATTAGAACCAATACAGGGCAACCCCCTGTAGGACTATAAAAAAGGACGGTTATTTAACCGTCTTTTTTATGCCCTTTTACGGGATTTCCACTATCTTTGTTCATTCATTTTTAAACGTATGGACAAATGCAAGTAGATACCCATAATAAAGAGTTTCAAGATGCCTTGAATCTTATCCAATATACACGTCAGTCAGTATTCCTCACTGGAAAGGCGGGTACAGGTAAATCTACTTTTCTAAAATATGTTTGCGAAGTAACCAAAAAGAAACATATAGTACTGGCTCCCACAGGTATTGCAGCTATCAATGCCGGTGGAAGCACACTGCATAGTTTTTTTAAATTACCATTCTATCCACTTTTACCGGATGATCCTAAATTCAGTTTGAAAGATGGAAAGTTACATAGCTTTCTAAGATATACTTCCGCCCATCGCAAACTGATAAAAGAAATAGAATTAGTGATCATCGATGAAATTTCCATGGTTCGGGCAGACATTATTGACTTTATAGACAAAATATTGCGGGTATATTCACAAAATATGCGTGAACCATTCGGAGGCAAACAAATTTTGCTGGTAGGAGATATTTTTCAGCTTGAACCAGTCATTAAAAATGACGAACGTGAGATAATCAACCGCTTCTATCCCACCCCTTATTTCTTTTCGGCACGAGTCTTTCAGGAAATGGAGTTGGTATCCATAGAACTGACAAAAGTATACCGCCAGTCGGACAAAATTTTTGTTAACGTATTGGATCATATCCGGACCAATACTGCCGGAGCAGCTGACTTACAACTACTAAACACCCGTTACAACACTCAAATAGAAGAAAATGAAAGTGATATGTATATCACACTTGCTACCCGGAGAGATACCGTAGACTTTATCAATGAAAAGAAATTATCTGAACTGCCTGGAGAATCAACGATTCTGACCGGTGAGATACACGGAGAATTTCCAGAAAGCAGCCTCCCCACCCAAATGGAACTGGAAGTAAAACCAGGAGCACAAATTATTTTTATAAAAAACGATTACGACCGCCGTTGGGTGAACGGTACGATTGGCACCATTTCAGGTATAGACGAAGAGGATACATTATATGTTATCACAGAAGACGGGCAGGAATTTGACGTTAAAAAAGACAGTTGGCGCAATATACGATATAGGTACAATGAACTAGAAAAAAAAATAGAAGAAGAAGAATTAGGAGTATTTATACAATATCCTATCCGTTTGGCATGGGCCATCACGATACACAAAAGCCAAGGATTGACTTTCAGCAGGGTCGTTATTGATTTTACAGGAGGGGTGTTTGCCGGTGGACAAGCCTACGTAGCATTGAGCCGCTGTACTTCACTAAACGGCATCCAACTAAAAAAGCAAATTACACGTGGAGATATCTTTGTCCGTCCGGAAATAGTAAAGTTCTCTCAACGATTCAACAACCGCCAGTCCATTGAAAAAGCATTGAAGCAGGCACAAGCTGATGTACAATATGTAGAAGCAGTACAACACTTCGACAAAGGTGATTTTGAAAGATTTCTAGAACAATTCTTTCTTGCCATCCATTCACGTTATGACATCGAAAAACCTTTGATTAAAAGATTTATACGTAAGAAACTGGGAATCATCAACAATTTGAAGGTCGAAAACAAACGGCTAAAAGACCAATTCCATGTACAACGCAAAAATCTTGAAAAATATGCCCGCGAATATTATTTAATGGGAAATGAATGTATTATCCAAGCACATGATTCACGTGCTGCTATTGCCAATTATGACAAAGCGATTGAATTGAATCCTTCTTATACGGACGCTTGGGTGCGTAAAGGTATCACATTACATAATGACAAGGAATATTACGAAGCCGAAGTTTGTCTGAATGAAGCAGTACGCCTTAGTCCCGCTTTATTCAAAGCTATTTACAATCGAGGGAAAAACAGACTGGCATTAGATAATATAGAAGGAGCTTTGGGAGATTTTGACCGGGCTGTTTCTTTAAAACCGGAACATCCAAAGGCCCATGAATATTTCGGAGACGTATTGATGAAAGTAGGAAAAGAAGAGGAAGCCGCCCTACAATGGGCTATTGCGGAACGCTTGCGTGAAAAAAATTCTAAAAATTAAAATAACATGCTTTTAAGACTTTATAATAAGAATAATAATCCCAAAGATCTGGAAGAAGTAATCCGGATATTGGAAGAGGGAGGGTTAATTATTTACCCTACCGATACGATGTATGCCATAGGATGTCATGGCCTGAAAGAACGTGCAATAGAACGTATCTGCAAACTGAAAAACATTGATCCACGTAAAAACAATTTATCCATTATCTGTTACGACTTAAGCAATATCAGCGAATATGCCAAAGTAGATAACAGCACATTCAAGCTAATGAAACGAAATCTTCCCGGACCGTTTACTTTTATCCTGAATACGGGAAACCGTCTGCCCAAAATATTCAAGAACCGTAAAGAAGTAGGTATACGCGTACCTGACAACAACATCATCAGAGAAATATGCCATATACTAAAAGCACCGATCATGACCACCACGTTGCCTCTGAAAGATGGCGAAGACATAGAATATATTACCACTCCAGAACTGATAGAAGAAAAATTCGGCAAAGAGGTAGAACTAATTATTGACGGAGGTATCGGAAACATAGAACCTTCTACCATTGTGAACTGTACAAGCGGAGAAGCAGAAATTGTACGCCAAGGCAAAGGTATTCTGAACGATTTTTAATCTGAATTGTTTTATATATTAGAAATGTCAAATTAAAGTAAATTTATCATGTTATTAGCATCTGAAACAAGTATTCAATTAACCAATGCATTAGAGAAACTGATCGACTCCGGCATTCAATTAGGAGAAAGAGTATTAGGAGCACTTATTATTTTTATAATCGGAAAGTTCCTCATAAATTGGCTGAACAGACTTTTTGCACGTATTTTGGAAAAAAGAAAAGTGGACCCGAGTATCCAGTCATTCCTAAAGAGTATGGTGAATATCTTACTGCTCATCATGCTGATTCTTGCTGTGATAGGGAAATTAGGTATCGAACTGACAGGATTCGCCGCACTTCTCGCTTCTGCCGGTGTTGCCATCGGTATGGCACTGTCTGGTAACTTACAAAATTTTGCCGGAGGACTGATTATCTTATTGTTCAGGCCTTATAAAGTGGGGGACTTTATCGAAGCTTCTACCGGTGCCTCGGGAACAGTAAAAGAAATACAGATTTTTCATACTATTCTTATCACTGCAGACAACAAGATGATATATGTACCTAATGGAGCCATGAGTAGTGGGGTCATTACAAATTACAGCAAACTGGACACCCGCCGTATAGAATGGAATTTTGGCGTGGACTACGGAGAAGACTATAATAAAGTAGAAAAAGTATTGCGCGAAATCATTGCCAATGATAAACGTATTCTCACCAGTCCTGCCCCTTTTATTGAATTAGGAGAACTTGCCGCCAGCAGTGTAAATATAAAAATCCGCGTATGGGTGAATAGTTCGGATTACTGGAACGTATTTTTCAGTATGAATCAGACTGTTTATACTACTTTTAATAAAGAAGGAATTAACTTCCCATTCCCGCAGCTTACTGTACATCAAGCCTAACGTCAGAAATTTTTAGAACACGAATGACGCAATTGTCACAAGCTTGATCTTATCAATCATGTGTCATTTGCGTCATTTGTATGCTATCACAAGATTTATTTTCTATCCGCTTTCAAACGATCAGCCATAGCCTTAGCCAACTCCTTTGCCTGAGTGTTAGTTTCGGCCTTCATGCTATGTTTCATTTCTACAGGATTTCCGACAGGCTCAAATTTCAACTTATCATTAAACTCTGCAATTTTCTTCACAGCAGCGCTAGCCCATGTAAATGAGCCAAAATATCCCAGATAACGTCCCTTTATCTCGCGAGAAGCCAGCTTGCTCAGCAGAGCTTCCATTTCCGGATACATCTGAGTATTATAAGTGGGGCATCCCACAATCAGTCCTTTATATTTGAATACATCCGCAATAATAAAAGAATGACTGGTATGAGAAACATTATGCATCACGATATTACGAATTCCCTGCTTGCTCAGTTCTTCTGCAATAACTTCTGCCACTTCTTCTGTATTACCATACATCGAGCCATAAGCTATTACAACCCCTTCTTCGGCCTCATAACGACTCAAACGGTCATAAATACGTACCACGCGAGGAATTTCTTCCGTCCATACCGGACCATGAGTAGAACAAACAGTCGTTATTTTCAAGTTTTGCAATTTCTGTAAGGCCTTCTGTACCGGCGCACCATATTTGCCTACAATATTAGAATAATAGCGCACCATTTCATTCCAATAAATATCTGTATTAATATTTGTATCAACCACACCACCATTCAATGCACCAAAACAACCGAAAGCGTCACCGGAAAACAAAATACCTTCCGTTTCATCAAAAGTAACCATCGTTTCGGGCCAGTGAACCATTGGAATCAATGAAAAACGCAGTCTGTGGTGTCCCAAAGCTAAAAAATCTCCTTCACCCACTACATAACGCTCACCGCCTACACCATAAAATCCTTCAATCATTTCGAAAGTCTTCTT
>ENA-OPCI01001671-OPCI01001671.1-human-gut-metagenome-genome-assembly--contig:-NODE-1671-length-12053-cov-3.527838_pt1 | contig 12053 bp, 6 predicted proteins | sample MGYA00241564_ERZ501479 | MGnify/ENA primary metagenome ERZ501479 (study PRJEB25962, sample SAMEA2042630) | human gut metagenome | biome: human gut; feature: human-associated habitat; material: faeces...
AGACAGGTGCGTTCGGATTGGTATTCATTTCTTCAAAATCATGGCATCCGGCCAAAGCCAGCAACGAACATAAGGCTACGGATTTATATAATTTGATTTTCATAATCAGTTTTTCCTTTTAATTAATTAGAAACCTAAGTTGATAGAAATACCGAAAGTACGTGTAAACGGCAACGATGCATAGTCAATGGCTTGTGAGAACATCGTAGTGTCATAGCCACCTTCGGGGCTTGTACCCGGTGTGTGCTTCATCAGATAGCACAAGTTACGTGCAACAAATGAAATATTCAGCGAGTTGACAGGAGTCTTCTTCAGCATAGATGAGGGGAATGAATAGCCGATTGACAATTCTTTCAGCTTAATGAAAGAAGCATCGTAGATGAAATCCTCAGCCTGCAATGAGCCGTAGTATTCTGAGGCGGAAACCTGTTTTGTATTCACCTCGCCTGATTCTGTCACACCGGGGAATACCATCATATAGTTGTTTTCCTCACCACGGTTCAAGGTACGTTTAGCCAAACCGTTTCCGGTAGCCAGCATCTCGGAATAAGAGAAGATATCACCACCGAATTTCATATCAAACAGTGCGGACAGTGTAATCCCCTTATAAGTAAAGGTAGGAGATACAGACATGGTCAGCTTAGGCTGGATATTACCGATAGGTTTGTTCACATATTCGGACTCATTGGTCACAGTCATGGGCAACCCATTTTCATTTACGATAATATCACCGTTTTCATTGCGCTTATAAAGCGATGTAGCATAAATCTCGCCTAATTTGTGTCCGGCGCGTGTACCTACTTTTACAGGGAAGTTTCCATCACCGTTAAAGAACATATAGTTCACATTTTCTTCCGGAGCCAGTTCTTTCACTTTCGATACGTTGTGAGCCATATTCACATTCAAATCAAAAGCGAAATCCTTTGTTTCTACCAGAGTGGAATACAACATAAATTCTACACCTTGATTGGTTACCATACCTGCGTTTACCCATTGGCCACCACTCCAGGGAGCTGCTGCGGGCACTTTCATAATCTGGTTCTTTGTTTTGCTGTAATAGTAAGTAAAGTCAAAGCCCAGACGGTTGTTCAAGAACTTCATGTCCAGACCTGCTTCATAAGAGGTCGCGATTTCAGGCTTCAACTGATCGTTCATCTTCACATTATCCTTGGTCGGAGTCAATACACCATTATCGAATTTAAAAGAGTAGGTGTTGTATAACTGATAAGGGCTTGTGTCCTTACCTACCTGTGCGGCAGACAGACGTGCCTTGGCAAATGTCACCCAGCTTGGCAACGGTTTGTCGATAGAGCGCAAGAAGTCCGACACTACGAAACTGAGGTTGGCAGACGGATAGAAGAAAGAATTGTTACCTGACGGAAGAGTGGATGACCAGTCGTTACGAGCTGTCAAATCCAAAGACAGATATTCCTTCCATGCCATCTGTACAGAGCCGAACACTGAGTTCATGGCACGCTTGTAACCATCCTCACTACCGGTTCTCAGCAAATTGGCCGCATTCAGCATCCAATTACCTTTATCCACCATATTACCTACGCCCACACCCAAAGTTTCCGAACGCTGGTACATAAAGTTACCACCGACATTGAAGCCCAGACGGAAGTTATCAGTCAACTGACGGTCACCCATCAAAATGACTTCAGCATTTGACTCGAAGAAGTTTTCTTCACTACGGTCCATTGAATCATTCGTAATCATGGAAGTATTGGCTTCTCCATTGATACCATCCCCCGCATTGGTGCTTTGCACTCTGGTGCGGTAGTAGTCAAAAGCGTATTTGGCAGACAGATGCAGCCAATCTGTGAAATTGATTTTCATGCTATAATATCCGAAAGCACGCCAGCGTTCATCTGAATTCTGACGCTGATGCAATACATAATAAGGATTACGGATACTGGCAGTAGGCCCTGTCCAATTCACATGCGCATGAGTTTCATCAGAATATTGTTTCAAGTCATCCAGACGGACGTTGTTAGGGATTCTCATCAACTGGGAAATAGCACCGTAATCACCATACAGTGGACGGTTATCGGCTTTTGTACGTGAAAGAGAAATCTTTCCGTCCATAGACACCCATTTGTTCAATTCCGTTCCTGCATTCAGGTCGGCATTCACACGGCTCAAACTTTCAGTGGGGAATACACCGTCATTATCTGAGTATCCGAAAGAAGTACGGAAATGTGATTTCTCTGTACCGTTGCTGATAGATACGTTATGCGTATGCGAGAAACCGGTATCAAAATAATCTTTCAACTTATCCCCATAGTTAGAGTAAGCGTACGTTTCTCCGTTCCAAGCCTCTTTCATGCTTCCATCCAATACCGGGCCCCAGCTTCCGCTATCCGTTTTGTCATACACCGCAGTCTTGGCATCTTTTGTATCAATATGTCCTTGTCCGTAACGGCGTTGCATATCCAATGTCTCGCCGATAGCTGTCCAAGTGAAGTTACCACTATAACGGATTCCGAAACCATCTTTCTTACTGCCTTTCTTTGTCGTAATCAAGATAACGCCATTACCTGCACGCGAACCGTAAAGAGCAGCCGCATTCGGACCTTTCAATACCGAAATGCTCTCGATGTCATCCGGATTAATGTCCATGGAAGCGCTACCACGGTCCACACCATCATAGCGGGATGCGCTTGAAGTGCTAGTGTCGCTGAAAGGAACGCCATCCACAATCCACAACGGCTGGTTATTGTCTGTCAGAGAAGAGTTTCCACGGATGGTAATCTTCGTAGAGCCCCCCAGACCGGTAGCCGAGGTATTCATCTGAAGGCCTGCCACCTTGCCCTGCAAGGCACTGGTTACCGAGGGGTCACCTGTCTTGTTCAGTTCATCGCTCTTCAGTTCCTGAACCGCATAACCCAACATTTTCTTCTCACGTTTGATCCCCAAAGCGGTTACCACCACTTCGCCAATCTGCTGTGTGTCTTCCTGCATGGTTACGTTCAGTACATTCTTGCCATCGGGCTTCAACGTTTCCGAACGGTAACCAATGTATGAGAACACAATCTCGCCATTTCCGGGAACCGACAAAGAATAGTTACCTTCAAAGTCAGTAATCGTACCGGCTGTAGGGTTTCCTTTCACTTGTACGTTTACACCAATCAAGGCCTCTCCTGTCGCATCAACCACTGTTCCGGTCACTGTATGCTCCTGTCCTGTCTGTTGAGGTGTCTGAGGTTCTCCGGGTGCTGATAGATAGACAATATTATCCTCTATCTTGTAGGTGATTCCCTTGCCTTGCAAAGCTGCATCAAGTACAGACTGCAATGAACCGTTCTTTACATCAATGGCATTCACCGGCATTTCAGCCAGCTTGTCATCATAGAAAAACTGATAGTTAGACTGTGATTTAATGTTCTTGATCACTGCTCCAAGCGTTGTCTTGGGAGTTGAAAGAACAATTTGTGCGCGGGTCCATTGCATGGGTGCAGCCACAAACAAAAGAATCAAAAGCGCCCTGAGTAATTTGGGCTTTCTCATTAATTGATTGCCTTTCATAATTTATTAAATTAGTTAACACTGACTTATTTTTCTCCAGTGAAGGGGTTCTCATTCCCCTTTCGAGAATAAAAACAGGCAGCTAAAAGAAAACACTTACTCCATCTCGTTCTTTTTTCTAAATTTTCTAGAAAAAACAGAGGAAAGGCAAAAGTAGTGATATCATCGGACTTTGACGTATAGAAGAAATATTTAAAAACAAAAAGGGGATGTACTCTTGCAATGCTGCCAAAAGAGAACATCCCCCTCCAACCTCTCTTTACAAGAGAGAAATGCATGGTGAAACTTTTATTTCATTGTTTCGTCTTTTGAAAATGAATAAGGCAAATCACTTTCTTGTGTTCCACGCTGCATATTCGGACGGTCGGTCATCTTGAAATCGATAACACCACCTTGTAACAATTCATTGTGTTTCAAATAATTCTTGGTATAAACAGTACCGTTTACACGCATTTCATCTACATATCGGTTGGTATCGCTGTTATCCGGTGCGGTTATTACCAAGTTCTTTCCGTTTTCAAAATGAAGTGTCGCCTTCTTGAACAACGGAGCACCCAGAATATACTCATCCGTACCGGGACATACCGGATAGAACCCTAATGCGGAGAATACATACCATGCCGAAGTCTGACCATTGTCTTCATCACCGCAATATCCGTCCGGACCGGCTGTATACATACGGTTCATCACCTCACGCAACCAATATTGGGCTTTCCAAGGCTGACCCGCATAATCATACATATAAATCATGTGCTGAATGGGCTGGTTTCCATGTGCATAGTTACCCATATTCATAACTGTCATTTCGCGGATTTCATGAATCACCTGTCCATAATAGCTATCATCAAAGATAGGGGGAACCGAAAAGACAGAATCAAGCATGGTAACGAACATTTCCTTACCTCCCATCAAGTCAATCAAGCCTTGGGGATCATGGAATACAGACCAAGAATAGTGCCAGCTGTTTCCTTCCGTAAAGTCACCTCCCCATTTCAACGGCGAGAATTCAGGAGCGAACTTGCCGTCCTTCTGCTTGCCACGCATCAATTTACTTTCCGAATCAAACAGGTTCTTATAGTTCATGGCACGTTTGGCAAAAAGTGCGATTTCCTTCTTCGGACGCTTCAACTCTTTCGCCAGCTGATAAATACACCAGTCATCGTATGCATATTCCAATGTACGGGCTGCATTCTCATGAATCTTCACATCACAAGGCACATAGCCCAGCTTGTTATAATATTCATATCCCAGACGTCCGGTAGAAGAAACTTCAGGATGTACAGCTTCCGTTCCATGAATCAGTCCTTTGTATAATGTTTCCACATCTTCCACACGTACTCCTTTCAGATAAGCATCGACCAAGATAGAAGCTGAATTATTGCCGACCATGCAACCACGATGACCGGGGCTGGCCCATTCGGGGAAGAAACCGCTTTCCTTATAAGTATTAACCAAACCTTCCTGTATCTCCTTATTTACCGAAGGATACATCAGGTTCAAGAAAGGGAACAAGCAACGGAATGTATCCCAGAATCCTGTATCCGTATACATATATCCCGGCAATGTTTCCCCATTGTAAGGACTGTAATGAACAGGCTGCCCATTGGCATCCAGTTCATAGAATTTACGCGGGAACAACAAGGAACGGTACAAGCAGGAATAGAAAGTGCGGTATTGATCCAATGTTCCACCTTCCACTTCTACTTTACCTAAGACCTCATTCCAGGCATCTTTACCTTTCTGTACCAATACTTCAAAACTGTCTCCACCCAATTCCTTCAGATTCTGAATTGCTTGTTCAGGACTGATGAATGAAGAAGCGACACGGGCATGAACTACTTCGCCTTTCTTTGTCTTGAAACCGATAACGGCTCCGGTATGGAAATCAGTCTGCTCCAGTTTACCTTCTTTCAAGGTTACAGGAACACTGCCGTCCGGTTTTTCAGGCTGTACATCGTTAGAGAACGTAGCCTCATAAGTAAACGGCTTATCAAACTCAATAACGAAATAATTCTTGAAGTTGGCAGGAACACCACCACTGTTACGGGTAGTATAGCCCACGATTTTGTTTTCTCCGGGAATCACCTTGATAGATGAGCCACGATCAAAAGCATCAACCACTACGTATGAGTCATTTTCAGGAAAAGTAAAGCGGAACATAACGGCACGTTCCGTAGGAACCATTTCAGTCACCACATCATGTTCTGCCAAATAAACCTTATAATAATAAGGTTTTGCAATTTCAGCTTTATGAGAGAACCAGCTTGCACGCTTGTCCTCTTCAAATTCCGGTTTTCCTGTTACGGGCATGATGGAAAATTGACCATAGTCATTAATCCACGGACTGGGCTGATGGGTTTGTTTGAAACCACGGATTTTATTAGCCGTATAGACATACTGCCATCCGTCCCCCATCTTTCCTGTCTGGGGAGTCCAGAAATTCATACCCCATGGACGGGATATGGCAGGATAAGTATTTCCTGTAGAGAGTTCAAAGGAAGACTGTGTACCTACCAACGGACTCACATAGTCTGCATAATCCTTTGCCTGCACAAACAGTGTAACACACAGGACTGCAACTGATAGAAATAATTTTTTCATGATATTGTTATTTGGGTTAAGTTATACTTTTTAATTCTTTATCTGTTTTCCCCATTCCGTCGGTACGGAGCTCATGGTAATCTCCATCGTTCCCCCACGTACTATGTCATTATGGGTAAAGAAAGGAACATCCAGCGGTTTTCCGTTCAACAAAACCGACTCAATATACTTATTGGTCTTCGAATTATTGTGGGTACGGATAACGAAAGTCTTGCGGTCGGGTAAATTAATCGTCACCTCCTCAAACAACGGACGTCCGATAGAATAAACCGGCTTACCGGGACATACCTGATAGAAGCCCATGGAATTCAAAATATACCAGGCAGACATCTGACCGCAATCTTCATTACCCGACAAGCCGTCAGGAGCATTGAAATACTGGTTATGCAGCACACTGTCAACCAATTCCTGAGTACGCCATGGACGGTTTACATAGTTATACATATGAGTAATGTGATGACTAGGCTCATTGCCATGCGCATACTGGCCTATCAGTCCTGTGATATCAGCAGAGGTAGCCTCCCCTTCCAACTGGGAAGAAACCGTAAACAAGGAGTCCAGCTTTCCTACGAAAGCATCCTCCCCACCCATCAAATTCACCAGTCCCGGGATATCATGCGGAACAAACCAAGTCCACTGCCATGCAGTTCCTTCACAATAATCATCATTACGGTGATTGGAAGAACGGGGATTGAACGGGGTACGCCATTCACCTTTACTATCCAATCCACGCATGAAACGGGTGGCAGGATCAAAATAAAATTCGTAAGCATCTGCAAAACGGGCATACTTCTCCTTGGTTTCAGTATCTCCCAAGCTGTCTGCCAGCACGGAGATACACCAGTCATCATACGCATACTCCAATGCTTTCGCCACCGATTCATTCTCACGGTCACATGGAATATAGCCAAGAGTATTCTTATAATAACGTGCTTTGGGCATAACATATGGAATCAGCCAATCGGGAGCTACAATACCGGTAGTGTCATATTCCGCTGCACGCAGACATGCCTTGTAAGCTTCCTGCACATCAAAATCGCGGTATCCCTTCACATAAGAATCGGTTACCAACGAAGCCGCATGATATCCCACCATAGTTCCGGTATAATTGGACACACAGTCCCATTTCGGAAAGATACCACCTTCCTGATGCTTCTTTATTAATGAACGGATAAACTCCGTATTCAACTGAGGATCGACAATAGTCAGTAACGGATGTAACGCACGGAAAGTATCCCACAAAGAGAAAATGGTATAAACCGGATGTTTCATGTCGGTGGTATGCACTTTCAAATCCATTCCCAAGTAACGCCCGTCTACATCAGTAAACAGATTGGGACTTAGGAAAGCATGATACATAGCCGTATAGAAAATGGCACGCTGGTCTTCATCATTGGTTTTGACTGCAATCTTTGACAGGCATTCATTCCATTTCTTCTTAGCATCGGCACGCACTCCATCAAAATTCCAACCGGGCATCTCAGCCTGGAGGTTCTTATAAGCACCTTCCGTATCAACAGAAGAGATAGAGAACTTAGCCAGCACTTGTTCGTCTTTCACCGTTTCAAAATGCAAAAGCATTTTGCATACAGGAATCTGTTTGTCATTTTCCTGAACAGTATCCGTGTACAAAGTATACGTGAAGGGTTTGGAAAATACGGCATAAAAATAAAGATCCTGTCGGTATGCCCAATAGGCACTGCGTTTGCGCCCCCGCAACACAGTATCATTCACTGCCTCCACTTCCATTACCTGATTGATTTGTTGCTGAATATTATAGTCCATATCCAAGATAAATCCTGACTCCTTACTTTCCGGGAAAGTATACCGATGCATTGCCGCACGCTCTGTTGAGGTCAGTTCGGCTTTTACCCCGTATGTATCCAGGAAGACAGAATAATATCCCGGTTCGGCATGTTCCTTTTCATGAGAAAAAGCCGATGCGAAAGGACGCTTCTGGCTTTCTGTTCCCAAGAAATCAGTGCGTTGCACACCTACAGTCGGCATCAACAGGAAATCTCCGAAATCCGCACACCCGGTACCACTAAGACGTGTATGGGCAAAGCCATTGATCGTAGTATCTTCATAATAATATCCGGAACAGGAATCCCAACCGTCAATACGAGTATCTGGTCCCGGCTGTATCATGCCATGGGGAACCATAGCACCCGGATGGGTATGTCCATGGCCTCCTGTACCAATAAAAGAGTTGACATAATGGGTGTAATCATTCATTTTATTGCCCTCAGAATCACATGCGGTGAAACACAATAACCCTAGAAGACAGCCGCTTAAGAGCATGTTGATTTTCATAGTTCTTTATTTAAAAATTATTTCGTTTCCGATGAGATAAATATATTGTTATCATCTACTTTCTTATAATTGAAAGGAATAGAGTTACGCAAAGAATTCAGCACAGACTCTATATTATCTTTCTTTTTCAGCACTCCTGAATAAGTATTGGTACTGTCTACATCCGGTGAAAGGATAATCTTCACCCCATAGAACCGTTCCAATGCTGCCGCAATCTGGAAAATAGATGACTTTTCAAATGGAATCAAGTCATTATGCCAGACTATCTCCATCTTGGGATCGACCTGTTTTACCTGCATCCGCCCTGTCACCCTGTTTAAAACAGCCTTTTGTCCCGGTAACAAAGTAATTCTGCCTTTATCTGATTTATCTTTTACCTCAACTTCCCCCTCTACCAGAGTCGTTTCAGCAAAACTGTTATCCGGACGGCATTTTATATTGAAAGAGGTTCCCAAGACCCTGACATCCATTGCCGGGCTTTTTACCATGAAAGGTTTCTCATGATTACGTGCTACTTCAAAATAAGCTTCTCCATCCAGATATACATGACGTTCCTTTCCTTCAAAAGCACGCGGATATTTTAAAACAGACGACTGGTTCAACCATACTTTTGTCCCGTCAGGCAACAACATCTCACGCACTTGTCCATGAGCAGCCGATGCTACCACCAATTCCTCCGCTTTATTCCGGAACCAATAGGCCAATCCCGCAGCCAGCACCATCACACCCACTATAGCAGCTGCATAACGCAACACACTCTTAAGCTTGAACACCTCCTGTCTCTTTTGATTTTCCTGTTCCAATCTTCTACCCAACCTGCGCTCTGCCTTCGCTACCAGATTTTCCTCCTCAAAGGGGAATTTACCTAACTGATAAATCTCCTCCATACGGAACAGCTCTCCGGCATTCTCATCAGATTCTTTCATCCATTCATTGATAAGAACAAAATCCTCCTCCGAGCATCGGTTTTCCAAATACCTGATAATAATATCTTCGTTAAGTTTACTCATCTTTTTCCCTATTCATATAGTAAACAATTCAACTTGTAAAAACACTTAGCAGTTTTGCTGAAAATATAATCAATGACAATAATAAATGGCTGAGACGTTCGCGCAAAAATTTCAAGGCCTTATACATATGTGCCTCTACGGTACGTAAAGAAATACCAAGAGTATCAGCAATTTCCTTGTTTTTCATATCATGAAGATAACTCAGTTTGAACACCTCCTTACATTTATCCGGCAATTCATTAATCGCTTCAAAAATTTCCTGACGTAATTCCTGATTCTCTATCTTTTTAATAACTTCAGCATGATCCGGCTGGTAATATTGCAATTTTCGTTCATAGATTTCTATCATTGCCGCACTGTAGTTGTTCTCTATAACCTGATGCTTCAATAAATTTATAGCCTTGGTATATACAGAACGATAAAGGAAAGCTAAAATCTGCTCTCCTATGACGACTGAATCTCTCCGCCTCCACAACTCCACAAAAACATCCTGCACTACATCTTCGGCTTCTTCGGTACCGACCAGCCGTGTCGCATAAAACAACAGCTTAGGATAGCATTGACGAAAGACGGCCTTATAGGTGTCATCAAGTTCCTCGTTCATATTATATAATTCACCTTTGTATGAGGAGGGAGCCAATGTTCCAAATAACGATCCAATCATCCACTGCAGGGGTAGAAAGCTTCCGCTCATCATACAATTTTCACGCAGATTCAACCCGCCTCTACAGCAAAACGATAACAACAAATATCACTTTTAACTCACCTCCTGTACAATTCTTAATAAGTTGAACCAATTATTATCTATACCAAATATTTCCCGGTTCCGGACCCATTTCAAATTCTACAGTAGCACCATCCATTATTTGCCGGTGTGTGATATAGCTCTTATCGTATGGTTGCCCATTTACTTTCACCGACTGGATATAGATATTTTCACGACTTACTCCAGGGGCCAGTACTGTGAACGTTTTTCCATTATCCAAATGCATCTGTATTTCGGAGAACAACGGCGTACCAATCTCATATTCACCACTTACCGGATTGACAGGATAAAATCCCATAGCACTGAATACATACCAGGCAGACATCTGTCCACAATCCTCATTTCCACACAGTCCGGCAGGTGCATTGAAATAAAGGTCATGCATGACCTGCGCCGCATACTTCTGAGTTTTCCAAGGCTGACGTACCTTATTATATAGATAAATCACATGATGGCTAGGCTCATTACCATGAGCATACTGACCAATCATACCTGTACTGAAAAGAGGCAAATCTGCATTACTAGCCGGGATATAAGTAAACATACTATCCAACTTTTCTGTAAAACGATCCTTACCACCAGTCAAGGCAATTAACCCCTTAATATCCTGCTGTACAGACCAAAAGTACTGCCAACCGTTACTTTCACAAATATGGGCAGTGTAGTCATCCGGGCTGAAATTAGGTTGGAATACTCCTTTATCATCTATCGGCTGCATGAAGCTTGATGCCGGATTGAACACATTGCGATAATTCTGAGAACGCTTGTAGAATTCGTCCGCTAATTGAGTCCTCCCCATCTTCCGGGCCATTTCGGCTATGCAATAATCATCAAAAGCATATTCTAATGTCTTGGAAAGCGACCAATTTTCCGCATTATATTCATCCTTTATATTATAAGGTATATATCCTAACTTTTTATACAGACCAATGCCGCGATAATCATCCAAGTTAGCAGTAGCCACACAAGCCTCCAATGCCTTCTCTGCATCAAAATCACCAATACCTTTCAAATAAGCATCGACAATAACAGGTACAGCGTGGTAGCCAATCATCATATCCGTTTCACTTCCCCAAAAATTCCATACCGGCAAACGTCCGTTCTGTTCATAAAAAGCAATGAATGATTTCACCATATCATTGACACGTTGAGGTTCCGTATAAGTAAATAACGGATGTGCGGCACGATAAGTATCCCACAATGAAAAGGTTCCATAATTCACCCAACCATCCGTCTGATGAATTTTCTTATCGGGACCATAATAAGCCCCGTCCACATCACTATAAATAGTCGGGGCAATCATTGTATGATACAATGCTGTATAAAAATTAACCTTATCGTCCTTGTTATCACCTGTTACCTCTATTTTTCCCAACTGACGGTTCCAATTATCTTTAGTTTCAGCCAAATATTTATCGAAATCATTGTGAGGTGCCTCAGCCGCCATGTTTTTAGCGGCACCTTCCATGCTCACTCCCGAAAGAGCAGTACTCAGAACAATCTGTTCTCCTTTTTCCGTATCAAAATTAAAGCGGGCGATATAAGCCGTACCTACACGTTTACCTTTCAAAGCAATGGCAGTAGTATCCATCTCTACCGAAGCAAACGGTTTGGAGAAACGAGTACGAAAATACACATGCTGGTCTCTTGCCCATCCTTCAGAAAAACGATATCCCTGAATAGTGCATGAGTCAATTATTTCAATATAAGAATCATTGGTAAAATCCCAATTCATCGCTTTCTTCAGATTCAGAAAGACAGCCGACTCCCCTTCAGGAAACGTATAACGCTGGATGCCGCAACGCTCTGTAGCAGTTAACTCCACATTGATATCA
>ENA-OPCI01001681-OPCI01001681.1-human-gut-metagenome-genome-assembly--contig:-NODE-1681-length-11989-cov-3.420982_pt1 | contig 11989 bp, 5 predicted proteins | sample MGYA00241564_ERZ501479 | MGnify/ENA primary metagenome ERZ501479 (study PRJEB25962, sample SAMEA2042630) | human gut metagenome | biome: human gut; feature: human-associated habitat; material: faeces...
TTACAGAAAGAAAACAGTCGATGTAGGCGATCTTGGTGTCATCAACGTAAAGATGGAATCAGACAACCAACTGCTGAGTGAAGTTGTAGTAGTAGGTGCCGGTACACAGAAGAAAGTCAGTGTAACAGGGTCAATCACCAGTGTGAAAGGTCTGGAACTGAAAGCTCCAAGTTCTTCGCTTACCACCTCCTTTGCGGGAAAACTGGCAGGTGTTATTTCTATGACTTCGACCGGCGAACCGGGTGCCGCTTCCGAATTCTACATTCGCGGTGTGAGTACCTTTGGCGGACGAGCCACTCCTTTAATACTTTTGGATGATGTAGAAATTTCTACGGCAGACCTGAATAATATTCCGGCTGAAACGATCGAAAGTTTCTCTATTTTGAAAGATGCTTCTGCGACCGCTATCTACGGTGCCCGTGGTGCCAACGGCGTTATGCTCATCACTACCAAGACCGGTAAAGAAAACGAGAAAACCAGAATTAACGTCACGGTTGAGAACTCTTTCAATAAACCGATGAACTTCCCCGACTTTGTAAATGGTGCCACTTGGATGGAAATGTACAACGAAGCCCAATTGACACGTAATCCGGGAGCGACCCCAAAATATTCGCAACTTGACATCTACAACACACGCAACCAAGTTAATCCTTACATTTATCCGGATGTACAATGGAAAGACGTCATCTTCAAAAACATGAATATGAATCAGCGTGCCAATGTCAACATCTCAGGCGGTGGTTCAAAAGCATCTTATTATATGAGCTTGCAAGCCAATCACGATACAGGTTTGCTGGATACAAAGAAAGTATATTCGTATAATAATAATATAAACAATTGGGGATATAATTTCCAAAACAATATCTCTTACAAAATAACATCTACAACTAAAATCGATTTACACATGAACGCCCAGATTCGTAACAAGAAGGGACCGAACTACAGTACTTCCGATTTATTCGCTCAGATGTTGTATTGTAATCCTATTAACTTCCCCGTTACTTTCCCGGCACAACCCGGAGACACACATATCCGTTTTGGTAATGCTATATGGACAGGATCTTCGGTACGTACCAACCCGTATGCTTATATGTTGAGTTCATTCAAGGAATATAATGAGAACACACTCAATACTTCTTTAAAAATCAACCAAAAACTTGATTTCGTAACTAAGGGGTTAAGCGTACAAGCAATGGTCAATTGGAAGAATTGGGCTTCATCTTCCTACAACCGGACGATCGAACCTTATTATTATGGTATTAAAGGAGGAAGTTATAACCCTTCAAATCCTACTGATTATGAAATTGAACGCCTGGGAACATCAGGAACTGACTATCTGAAAACATCAGATATAAGCAAAGCTTCCGACCAGACTTTCTATCGGGCCGCCCGCGTGAATTATGACCGCCAGTTCAATCTACATCATGTAACAGGAATGCTGATGTATATGCAACGTGAATATCGTAGTAGCGTACTACCCGAACGCAATCAAGGATTCTCAGGACGTTTTACTTACGACTACGGTCAGCGCTATCTGGTAGAACTGAATTTCGGTTATAACGGAACAGAACGTCTGGCCAAGAAAGAACGTTTCGAATTCTTCCCCGCCGTATCTCTAGGCTGGGTAATCAGTAACGAAAAGTTCTTTGAACCGATGACCAAGTATATAGATAACCTGAAAATCAGAGGATCTTATGGTCTGGTAGGTAGTGACGAAACCGGACTTTCTGCCGGTGCACAACACTTCCTGTACATCGACCAGGTATCGCTCAATAACATAGGCTTCACTACCGGTGTAGATATGAACTATACCTTATATGGTCCTTTAGTAACCAATTATGCAGTTGTTAATGGCGGTTGGGAACGCGTAAAGAAACTGGATATAGGTATCGACCTCGAATTATTCCGCCAGTTGACTATTACTGCCGATTATTTTAATGAGAAACGTTACAATATCCTGCTCCACCGCGAAGCATGGCCGGAATCTCTTGGATATTATACAGCTAAACCTTGGAGCAATAAAGGTAAAGTTGATAACTGGGGTATTGAACTAAGTGTAAACTGGAGAAAAGAATTCACAAAAGATTTATATGTAGATTTCCGTGGAAACTTCACATATACTGAAAACAAATATGTCAACCTGGATGAACCGGTTTATCCGTATGTATGGAAAACATCTACAGGCAAACCGTTAAGCCGCACAACCGGATATATCGCCCAAGGATTATTCAGCAGTCAGGAAGAAATCGATAATAGCCCGACACAGAATCTGGGTATGACGGTGAAACCGGGAGACATAAAATACCGTGATGTAAACGGAGATGGTAAAATAGATGGCAGTGACCAAGTAATGATCTCTCCTTATGGAACTACCCCCCGCATCCAATATGGTTTGGGAATGAATGTAACCTATAAAAAATTCGATTTCGGTGTATTCTTCAATGGGTCGGCTAAACGCACTATCATGATTAGCGGTATTTCACCATTCGGCCAAAGTGACTATAATGTCATGCAATTCATTGCAGATGACTACTGGTCTGAGTCAAATCCCAATCCAAATGCTAAATATCCGCGCTTAGGATTGACTAGTTCACAAACAGCCAATAATACAGTAGCTAGTACTTACTGGATGCGTAACGGTAATTTCATCCGTTTCAAGACACTGGAACTGGGATATAAATTCAAATATGGACGCTTACACCTGAACGGTCACAATATAGCCGTATTCAGTCCGTTCAAGCTATGGGACCCAGAACTATCATGGAATGCTTATCCTTTGCAGCGTACATTCAACATCGGAGTACAACTTAATTTCTAATATATGAACCTAAATACGAGATAAATATGAGACTTATAGATAAAATAAAAAAGATGGGTAGTCTGTTAATACTCTCTACGTGTTGCCTGACATCTTGCAATTTCCTAGATGTAGTACCTCCCGAACAAGCAGGTCTGGGAGCTGCCGTTAAAAAGCCGGAAAGTACACTTGGCTTCCTCTACTCATGCTATGCAGGAATCAAAGGTTCATCCAACCCAATTACTTATACCGGAATGGAAGCTGCATCTACTGATGAATTTGTATTCCCGGAATTATGGGGACACAGCGGACAGCGTGCCGGTTGGGGACTGCTGACTCCGGAATCTCCCGGAGACTGGAAATGGGGTAATATCTACCGCTATATCGGACAATGTTATCTGTTTCTGTCCCAATTACCAAATGCCCTCGATGTATCGGAAGTACAAAAAAGAGAATGGACTGCCGAAGCCAATTTCCTAATTGCTTACTATCATTTCCTGATATTAGAATACTATGGCCCGTGCCCTATCACTGATTCATACATTGATATGGATACACCGAACAATGAATATCACGGACGTTATCACTTTGATTACGTAACAAGCTGGATTTCCATGAAACTGGACGAAGCAGCTAAAGATCTTCCGGCCTCCCGTATCGGTTCGGAATGGGGACGTGCAACTTCCACTATTGCAAAAGCAGTAAAAGCACGCTTGTTGCTCTATGCAGCTTCTGACTTATGGAATGGGAAATTCCCTTATCCGGATTGGAAAAACAAGAATTTCGAAACACCGGGATATGGGAAAGAATTAGTCAGCCAGGTTTATGATCCCGATAAATGGGAACGCGCACTGACTGCTTGTAAAGACGCACTGGAATGGGCAGAAGGAGAAGGCGGATGCGGACTGATGACTACTAAAGAAAGTGCAATCCTTATGGGTAATCAAGGACTTAATCTAGGAGAGCTTGATGTTCCCGTAGACGGAGTTACCGAAGAATTCAAAAAACATGTTTATTTGATGCGTTATCTCGTAACTAGCCGTTACTCGGATGGTAACCGTGAAATGATATGGGGACTTGCAGATGACGGCGGTGTAGTAATGGCTTCTTTACCAGTACACGTGGTAAAAGTAGACGGAGGCCCTTGGAGAAGTGGATATAGCGGCTACTCTCCTTTATTAAACAGTGTAGAGCGATTCTATACCAAAGAAGGAGAATTACCTCGAATTGCTGCCAATAAAGGGACTTTCGCAGAAGAAGATTCATGGTATGAATCTGCAGGAAGAAGCAATGCGGATATTATCAAGTTAAATACCAACCGCGAACCACGATTCTATGCATGGCTTTCATTTGACGGAGACCAATACAGCCCACGAATTTCAGGCGGCAAACCTCTGGTACTCAATCTTAAGAAAGGCGAAGGACAAGGTTGGAACAGAACTGAATTCGCCCGTGATCACTGTGTCACAGGATACATGTCAAAGAAATTTATCCAACCCGACCTGAACTGGGGTACAAACTGGAGTAACAACGAAAAAAGCTATCCACGTCCTCTCTTCCGCTTGGCAGAACTTTACCTGAGTGTAGCCGAATGTTTGGCAGCTTTAGACAGACCCAAAGAAGCACTTACGTATCTGAACGTAGTTCGTGAACGTGCCGGTATACCAGACGTAACAGAAGAAATGCTGAATGATATGCCGGCCATGGATTGGATACGCAACGAACGTTTTGTAGAACTATGGGGAGAAGGTCTACGCTATTACGACGCACGACGTTGGATGATTGCCCCTGAAGTTTTTGCAGCTGGCGTACGTAAAGGGTTGAATATGGAACAAGTAGAAGAACCTACTTTCGAAGAGTTAAATCAACCTGTTATTGTAAATCAAGATTACAAATGGGAAAACCGTATGTATCTGGCACCTATATTTGCTAACGAAACATACAAGAATCCACAAATGGTTCAAGCACCCGAATATTAATCTTTAAACTGTTTACAAATTATGAAACAAATATTATACTCACTTCTTTTCTTGGGTTCACTCGCCACATTTACCGGATGTGAAGAAGCTGACTACCAAGAACTGATACCCCAAGAGTACAACAAGATTCTTTATTTAAAGAATAGTGGACAGAACGATCTGGTACTCTTCAACGATGGACAACAAGTAAAATATTCTATTACTGTAGTCAAATCCGGAAGCGATCCTTCCGCTACGGCCCAAGTCAGACTAAGCACATTATCTCAGACCGAAATTGATAATGAATCACGTTACAAAGGCAACAACTATGTTGTATTGAACAGTGATTGTTATACTTTCCGGAATAAGGATATTAGTTTCGAATCCTCAGATACCTATAAAATAGAAGAGTTTACATTAAATCCGGAAAAAATAACAGAACAGGTGGAAGCGGAAGCTAATGCCAACAGCATCTTTATTTTGCCTATCCGCTTAACCAGTAAAACTGATTCTGTCAATTTTGAGCAAAGAGACTTAATTCTTAAACCTCAAGTGAAACAGCTAGGTATCAAATTTGAGAAATCATCCACAATGATAGACCTGGGAATTAATAAGGAAGAAGAAATTATTGCTGAAATCAAAGTCTCCATGACATCCGGAGTCATCAACCAGTGGAATTTTACGGCCGGTATAACAGCCAGCACTGACCAAACAGAAATAGATGCATACAATACGGCCCAAGGAACAGATTACAAAGCAGTTCCGGAAGGAGCATTTTATCAACTGGAAGATTTGATATTCAGTTCCGGAATTAGTGAAAGCGTCGGGGTTTTAGTAGTAGACCGTTCTAAATTGACTAAAGGGGCGACTTATTTAATTCCACTACAACTTGAACAAAGTGAAGATCTTGAAACTATTACCTCGGACACTAAAAAACATTATGTAATCTTGAAGTATATGTTCGATATGGTGGATGATAAGATTGACTTGACAGATAAAATTACTGATCCGTTGAGCTGTGGAGCTAATTCACTAAGTTTTCTTTACGATGACGATACCAGTACAGCTTATGAAACCAAATATCAATCAGCAAGCGGAAATGCTCAGTATGGACAACCTATTGACATTAATTTAGGTAAAGAAATGAGAGCTATCATGTTTGAGTATATTACAAAAGGTTGGAATAACTCAGGACCTAAAGTAATTAAGTTATTTACTAGTAATGACGGAACAAACTGGAATGAGTTTGTCGAAATAAACGAAGGATTACCAACATCAAGTGAAGGAGGAAAAACATATACCTCAAAAGTATTTACGTCGCCTAATCCTTTCAGCTATCTAAGATTGACAGTAATGGAGTCTTATTTAGGAAATTGTATAGGAGAATTCCAGCCAGGTAGTACTTCATGGTATGCATGTTGGGGAATGGCCGAACTTAAATTATGGGGAATGTAATCACTAAAGTTAATACATAGGAAACGTTCTTATTATTTATAGAGCGGTTTCCTATACAAATCCAATAACTTATGAAATATATACATTTATATTTAACATACTTCTTATGTCTAATAACATCCTTAATATATACCGGATGTAAGGACGATGAGAGTGAACTGATTCCAAATACATTTGAAATCAGCAGTAGTGACCTGAACAAAGAGATTGACTTTAGAAGCACTACAATGTCAATCCCGGTAAAAACAAATCTGCGAACCAGCCAATGGAGTGTCAATTCCGACGAAAAATGGGCTACAGCTTTCCAACAGGATGATAAAATAATGCTTTCTATCCTTGATAATCAAGGAAAAACAAAACGTTATGCCAAATTAGCTGTTAAATCTGAGTTGGGCAATTATACCATTAATTTAACCCAATATGGAGTTAATGATGTTGATTTCAGAAACGACACTCAAATAGCCATAGTAAGTGGAAATGCTATCTCACAAGGAGATAACTGGAGCATCGAAAAGACATTCGACGGAATCAAAGGTTCACAGACACAAGGTGATGGATATCATTATCATTCTCCTTGGGATAATACGACTCATCCATTGCCTATAGATCTAGAATATACACTTCAAGGAGATAAACAAGTCGATTATTTTATCTATTATCCTAGAAACGGAAACGGAAACTTCGGAGCAGTCGATGTTTACGTTCAAACAGCGGATAACCCGAATTATGTTCTTGCAGGTACTTATGATTTCGGACAGCAGGGCGGGTTTGACGGCAAGACCGGAATACTAACTAAAACGGTCAAAGCCACTAAAGTTAAAATCACCGTTAAGACGGGTTTAGGAGGCTTCGCCAGTTGTGGAGAAATGGAGTTTTTTGAAAAAGCAAACTACAGAGATTTGAATGATCCACTCCTGACTGTCTTTACAGATCTTACTTGTAGTTCCTTGAAAGAAGGAGTTACCGACGAAGAAATCGACACCTTAGACGGCTCCATCCCACAAGGGGTTAGGCCACCGGCTTCGGGTGCTGCCCACTTTCATGACTTGACGGGCGGTGTGTACAAGGCCCGGGAACGCATTCACCGCGACGTTGCTGATTCGCGATTACTAGCGACTCCGCCTTCACGCAGTCGAGTTGCAGACTGCGATCCGAACTGAGACCGGTTTTCAGGGATCCGCTCCGCGTCGCCGCGTCGCATCCCGTTGTACCGGCCATTGTAGCATGCGTGAAGCCCTGGACGTAAGGGGCATGATGATCTGACGTCATCCCCACCTTCCTCCGAGTTAACCCCGGCGGTCCCCCGTGAGTTCCCGGCATAATCCGCTGGCAACACGGGGCGAGGGTTGCGCTCGTTGCGGGACTTAACCCAACATCTCACGACACGAGCTGACGACGACCATGCACCACCTGTGAACCCGCCCCGAAGGGAAGCCGTATCTCTACGACCGTCGGGAACATGTCAAGCCCAGGTAAGGTTCTTCGCGTTGCATCGAATTAATCCGCATGCTCCGCCGCTTGTGCGGGCCCCCGTCAATTTCTTTGAGTTTTAGCCTTGCGGCCGTACTCCCCAGGCGGGATGCTTAACGCGTTAGCTCCGACACGGAACCCGTGGAACGGGCCCCACATCCAGCATCCACCGTTTACGGCGTGGACTACCAGGGTATCTAATCCTGTTCGCTCCCCACGCTTTCGCTCCTCAGCGTCAGTAACGGCCCAGAGACCTGCCTTCGCCATTGGTGTTCTTCCCGATATCTACACATTCCACCGTTACACCGGGAATTCCAGTCTCCCCTACCGCACTCAAGCCCGCCCGTACCCGGCGCGGATCCACCGTTAAGCGATGGACTTTCACACCGGACGCGACGAACCGCCTACGAGCCCTTTACGCCCAATAATTCCGGATAACGCTTGCACCCTACGTATTACCGCGGCTGCTGGCACGTAGTTAGCCGGTGCTTATTCAACGGGTAAACTCACTCTCGCTTGCTCCCCGATAAAAGAGGTTTACAACCCGAAGGCCTCCATCCCTCACGCGGCGTCGCTGCATCAGGCTTGCGCCCATTGTGCAATATTCCCCACTGCTGCCTCCCGTAGGAGTCTGGGCCGTATCTCAGTCCCAATGTGGCCGGTCGCCCTCTCAGGCCGGCTACCCGTCGAAGCCACGGTGGGCCGTTACCCCGCCGTCAAGCTGATAGGACGCGACCCCATCCCATACCGCGAAAGCTTTCCCAGAAGACCATGCGATCAACTGGAGCATCCGGCATTACCACCCGTTTCCAGGAGCTATTCCGGTGTATGGGGCAGGTCGGTCACGCATTACTCACCCGTTCGCCACTCTCACCACCAAGCAAAGCCTGATGGATCCCGTTCGACTTGCATGTGTTAAGCACGCCGCCAGCGTTCATCCTGAGCCAGAATCGAACCCTCCACAAAAAACTTCATGAAAAGCATCCGAATAGATGACTCTCAAAACAAAAATTGACGAGCACGTCCTTAAGGAAGGACGCCCTCAAAAAACCTCACCCCTCATCAAACCCTCCCGGGTACCCAACCACCACGACAGGCAATCAGGCGAGGAATGAACTGGCAATCATTGACTATAAAGAAGTAGTACAAACACGCTCTTGAGTTCTCAAACCACCACCACACCAGCCAGACGGGAAACCAACCAGAGGAAGGAACCCGCCGCGCTGAGCGGCAACAGGTGAATAACTTACACGCATGTCCGGATTCACGCAAATCAAGGCACGCAAAAACCCAAGGAATCGGCATAACAGCGCGGTTCCCTCGGCGTGTCGCACAGAGCCCACTTTGCTCTGATGAGGCTAGGTTAACCCCTCAAATGTTTCTGAAAAGCATCAAATCCACTATTCGGCTGGCGTGTCGCGAGAGTTTTCAGCTTGTCGGCCCTGCGTTCATCTCTCGGCAACCACACTGCCGGCGCACAATCGGCGCATGACAGCGCTCCGTCATCGGATTTCGTTCATGAATCGCGGGTATACCTGTAGTTATGACCAAGAAGATTGCTGTATTAACCGGGGCGGGCATTTCCACGTCCGCCGGCATCCCTGATTTCCGCGGTCCGGACGGTGTGTGGACCAAGCATCCTGACCAAATGAGCGTTTACGACATCGATCTGTTCCTGCGCAACAAAGAGGACCGCGAGTACTCCTGGCGCTGGCAAAAGGAATCGCCAGTATGGAATGCGCAGCCCGGCACTGCGCATAAGGCGCTGGTCAAGCTGGAACAAGCCGGCATGCTGACGCTGCTGGCCACGCAGAACTTCGATGCGCTGCATGAGAAGGCCGGCAACAGCGACAACGTCATCGTGAACCTGCACGGCACTATCGGCACCTCGCATTGCATGAAGTGCCATCAGGAATATGCCACGGCGGACATCATGGCCCGTTTGGATGAAGAGCCCGACCCACATTGCCATCGCAAACTGAAGTATCGTGGCGATATGCCGTGCAATGGCATTATCAAAACCGATGTGGTGTATTTCGGTGAGGCGTTGCCGGACGGCGCGATGGAGAAGTCGTACAGTCTGGCCACCAAAGCCGACGAACTATGGGTAATCGGATCGACCCTTGAGGTGTACCCGGCGGCGAGCATTGTGCCGGTGGCCGCGCAGGCGGGCGTGCCCATCACCATTATGAATATGGGTCACACGCAATATGACCATCTTGCGAGCCGCTTGATTCATGAGGATATCGCCGTTGCCCTGCCGAAGTTGGTGGACGAGACGATTGCGGAGAACAAGTAGCCCTCAGCATAACGAAAGCGCCGGTGGGTGGGTTAAGCAACTGATGATTGTCGGTTAACCACCCACCGGCGCTTTTGCGCCACCTCCCGCCAGCGGGAGGTATTGGAGCACACTTCTGCGCGGCTTCCCGCCAGCGGTATTGGAATCAGTAGATGCGCTTGGGCTGGAATCCGGCTTCCCTGAGTGCCGCGAGGATGCGGTCGATGTGCTCGGGGCCGTTGGTCTCGACCGTGACGCCGAGAGACACCGCGTTGGTGTAGTGGCCGGATGCCTTGAACTGGTCGTGATCAAGCTGAATGACGTTGGCGCGCTGCTCGGCAAGCAGGGTGGCCACCTTGACGAGCTGGCCCGGAGTATCCGGCAGCTCGACCTCGAAGTTCATGATGCGGCCGCGGGCGATCATACCTTTCTGAATCACCGCACCCATCGTCACCGTATCGATGTTGCCGCCCGACATGATCGGCACGACCACGTGCGGGCCGGTCGCGGAGGCGAACTTGCGCGAACGCAGGTTCAGGTGTTCCAAAGCCGCCAGAGATACCGCGCCCGCAGCCTCGATGACCAGCTTGTGCTTCTCCAGCATCAGCAGGATCATCTCGTTGATATCGCGTTCGGTGACGGTGACCAGATCGTCCAGGAACTCGTTAATCAGAGCGAAGGGCAGGTCGCCGGGGTGCTTGACCGCAACACCTTCGGCGGAGGTAACCACATGGTCAGCCGGAGACACACGACCCGCGGCCAGCGAGTCCTTCCAGGCCGGTGAGCCCTCCGGAATCGCACCGATTACGCGCACTTCAGGCTTGAATGTCTTGATGGCGAGCGCCACGCCGGCACCCAGGCCACCACCACCGAGCGGCACGACCACGTCAGTGACGTTCGGCACGTCTTCAAGGATCTCCAGACCGATGGTGCCTTGGCCGCAGATGACTTCGTAATCGTCGAATGGCGGCACGTAAATCATGCCTTCCTTGTCGGCGAGCTCAGCAGCGTGGGCGGCGGATTCATCGAACACATCGCCGTACAGCACCACGTCGGCACCGTAGGCCTTGGTGGCATCGACCTTCAGCGGCGGGGTGATCTGCGGCATGCAGATGGTGGCCTTGGCTCCACGCTCGCGGGCCGCATAGGCCACACCCTGGGCATGGTTGCCGGCAGACGCGGTGACGATGCCGTGAGCGATCTGCTCTTCGGTGAGCGAAGCAATCTTGTTATAGGCACCGCGGATCTTGAAGGATCCGGTGACCTGCAGGTTTTCCGGCTTCAGGAGAATCTCATGGCCGGTCATCTCGCTCAGCACCGGAGAAGGAATGATCTCCGTGTGGCGGGCAGTGCCTTTGAGTCGTTCGGCGGCCAGCTTCAGTTCGGCTGCATGATCACGTTGCAGCGCCTTCAAAACATCCTTTTGTTCCATAGCTTTCCATTGTAAGCACCACAATGCCGAGAGACACCAGCTATCTCGCTTCACAGAGGTACATTCGGCCTTTTGCAGACAGCTATCTGTTTTCATAGGGGTACCGAGAAGCAAAAACCCCGGGTATAAGCCTTGATTTTCAATGCTTATACCTGGGGTTTCGACGTTACGGTACCTCTCTCAAGACAGATAGCATTTCGGGATAGCCCCGAAGTACCTCTTTGAGCGGAGAAAGGCACTCAATGCACTACAACTGGATGACGGCTGCCTCCCACGGGTCGAGCTCGCGGTTGGCAAGGGAGGCCACGGTGTGCGGAGCGTCATACGTGCTGATCACCACATTCGGCTCGGCGATTCCGACGGCGGTTAGTTCGGCAGCCTCACGTGGCAGGTCAACGGTTCGACTGGACATATTGACTACGACCAACAACTTCTCAGCGTCGAGCTCACGGGTAAAGGCATAGACGTGCGGATCAGCGGCGTCAATCAGTCGCCAGTCGCCGGCGGCCACGACCGGGCTGTTGTGACGCAGCGCAACGAGTTGCTTGTAGAAGGAGTACACCGAATCCGGATCATCGAATTCACCGGCGGCGTTGATC
>ENA-OPCI01001688-OPCI01001688.1-human-gut-metagenome-genome-assembly--contig:-NODE-1688-length-11963-cov-2.496893_pt1 | contig 11963 bp, 9 predicted proteins | sample MGYA00241564_ERZ501479 | MGnify/ENA primary metagenome ERZ501479 (study PRJEB25962, sample SAMEA2042630) | human gut metagenome | biome: human gut; feature: human-associated habitat; material: faeces...
GGAAGTACAGAATTATATCTGTGATGTGATCCGTTTCTGGGTGTCTGAATTTGATATTGACGGGATCCGTCTGGATGCAGCGGATGTTCTGGATTTTGACTTTATGCGTACACTGCGCCATACCGCGGACGAGGTAAAGAAAGATTTCTGGCTCATGGGAGAAGTAATTCACGGCGATTACAGCCGTTGGGTCAACGGTGGCACCCTACACAGTGTAACGAATTACGCTCTGCATAAAGCCCTGTACAGTGGCCACAACGACCATAATTATTTCGAGATTGCGCATACCGTGAAATATTTACAGAATATGGGTGATCTGGATCTTTACAATTTTGTGGACAATCATGATGTGGAACGAATCTATACCAAACTCAGCAATAAAGCACATTTTGCACCGGTGCATGTTTTGCTGTACACACTGCCGGGTATTCCGAGTATTTATTACGGATCGGAATTCGGAATCGAAGGAAAGAAAGAAAAATTCTCCGATGCGAGTCTTCGTCCGGCACTGAATCTGGAAGATTATAAAAATGCGGTTACAGAAAATCCGTGTACGGCACTGATTGCTGCTCTCGGAAAGATCCGCCAGGCTACGCCTGGATTAAGTTACGGAAGTTATAACGAACTGATGCTTACCAACCGTCAGTATGCTTTTGCGCGAGATCTGAACAATGTACGTGTGATTGTTACCGTCAACAACGATGACAATGCCGCAGGTATGAATCTGCCGGTCGGAAATACTGCCGCTTATATCGGCGCACTTTCCGGTAAACGGGCAGAGGTACAGGAAGGTCGGATCAACGTGACGATTCCAGCAAACAGTGGCGAAATCTGGATCCCGGAAGAGCAGATGAAGGGAGAAACTCCGGTACCGGCTGCAATTCCTAAGAGTGTGAAACCGGATGTTGTTATGACGAAAGAGGAAGTTGCAGATATAGCAGCTGAAGATTCAAAGGATCCGGATCTATTAAAAGCTGAAACAGCAGAAAAGTCGGTGGAGTCAAATGCTGAAGCAGCTATAAATACTACGATAGCATCCGAAGATAGTGAAACAGTTAAAACAGATCTCACAAAAGAAGAGAGTAAAGAAGCGAAAGCACCTGTAAAACCAGATTGGAGTAAATCACCGGAAGAAATGACGGTAGCAGAGCTTCAGGCAGCTATCCTTGCAAAAATGGCTGGAAACGGTCCGATAACCGATCAGATGAAGAAAACCGTAGATGATAATATCTGGCATGATTCACTGGTAAACTGGCTGAAGAGTTTCCGGTAGAAGCGCGTGACGAGTTTTCAGCATGAGTTTTTAACTATTTGAATCAAAATAGAAATCAAAATTGGTTCATTCGATCAATTTTGATATGCAATACAACAAAAAGTCGGAACTCAAATTCACAGAGAGTGATTTAAGCTCCGACTTTTTATATACATATCTGAATGATTACAACTGTTTATGTGAAGATTACATATCTCAAATCTGTTCCAGTGCTTTCCGCAGCTGCAATGGATGCGGCATATCGAGTGCCGCTTTTTTCAGAACCTCTTTCTGCACAAACACTTCCGAAGGCGTACCGTCTGCCAAAAGTTTTCCATGTGCAAGAACCACAACCCTTGAAAAACACTGTGCGACAAAGTCCATATCATGAAGGATTGCCAGCACCAGTTTTCCATGTTCGGAAAGATTTGTGATAATTTTCCGTATAATTTCTTTTCCTTTATAGTCCTGTGCAATTGTCGGTTCATCCAGGATGATCACATCCGTATCCATCGCCAGAACAGAAGCAATTGCAACCAGTTTCCGCTGGGAGAGTTCCAGATCGTAAGGATTTTCTTCGGCATATGCAGCGAGTTCTGTCAGTTCCAGCGCTTCCATGGCTCTTTGTTTCGCTTTCTCTTTATCCATGCCGATATTCAACGGTCCGAACATGACTTCATCAATGACTTTATATTTAAAGATCTGATCATCCGGATTCTGGAAAACGTAACCGACCTGACCGGCGAGAGAAGCCACGGTGCGTCCTGAAATATCCTCGCCTTTATAAAGAATCGTTCCGGAAGCCGGTTTTAAAAGACCTTTCAGCAGACGAACCAGTGTCGTTTTTCCGGCACCATTCTGTCCGATGATCGCGGTTGGACGCTGATCCAGAGATAACCGGAAGCCTTCAAAAATCGGATGGTCTTCGGTATAAGAAAAATGCAGATCATTTACCGTAAAACGATTTTCTGCCACATTTCTATAAACAGGATCCGCCAGTTGCGGGAGTGTAGCAACTTTGTCTATACCCGCTTTTAAAACCTTCTGTACATCATCCACCGTTACCGGATATGTGCCATCCGGACGCAGAATGTTCTGTTCTTTGCAGTAACGCGTCGCATATGGAGGACAGATACCAAGATCTGCCAGATCCGATCTGGAGAAGATCTTTTCCGGAGTATCAAAGGCAATCTGTTTTCCTTCATGCAACAGCAGGATTCTGTCGCAGTAAGATGCAAGTTTTTCCATTTTCTGTTCGATCATAAAAATAGTGATACCGGTTTTGGCAAGCAGTTCTACCGTATGGAATACTTCCTCACTTCCCTGTGGATCCAGCTGTGAAGTCGGCTCGTCAAGAAGCAGAATCTCCGGTTCCATGGCAAGAACAGAAGCAATGGCCACACGCTGCATCTGTCCACCGGACAGATCAAATGGGTTCTTCTCCCGAAACTGCCAGATGTCCAGTTGATGCAGAACCTTATCCAGGCGTTCATGGATCTGTTCAGCCGGTACGCCAAAGTTTTCCAACCCAAAGGCTACTTCATCCCAAACAGTATCTTTCGCTCCGGAAAGCTGGTTAAAAGGGTTCTGAAAGATCAGCCCGACTTTTTTGCAAAGTTCCGCAGTAGGTGTGGTAGCAGCAACAATTCCATCAACAGTCACTTTACCTCCGTAAGCACCTTTGTAAAACTGAGGAACCAGTCCGCAGAAAGCCTGGCTGAGCGTACTTTTTCCCGCACCATTCTCTCCGATAATTCCAATGAATTCTCCTTTCTCAGCAGTAAAGGAGATATCATCCAACGCCAGCTTTTTCGTATGGGGATAGCGATATTTCAAATGTTCTACTTCTAAAAAAGCCATAAATAAATCCTCCCTGCCAGTGCCAGAATCAACCCTGCAATACACAGCCAGCTGAAGATCCGGTCTGCTTTTGTCTTCTGATGGGGATGCATCCAGGTTTTTAATCCTTTTGCACCAAATCCACGTACTTCCAATGCGATTGCCCGTTCTCTGGTAGCTGTCAGCGCACTCATAACAACCGGCGAGATCAGTGGAAGAAACGCCTTGATACGAACCAGAAGATTACCTTCTGTTTCCATACCACGGCTTCTCTGGGCATCAGTGATGGTATGCATCGTCCCCATCATCTGCGGAATAATCTGAAACACAGAATTGATAATATAACCAAATCGCGGAGAAAATCCCTTTCGCTCCAACTCATCCACAAGCTCGGAAGGGCGGGTGGATAAAACGACAATTGCGAAAGACAGAAGCATATTCAGAATATTTAATCCGATATGCGCCGCATACAATAATCCTTCTTTATAAAACCTGAGAAATCCGATGGCAAACAGTACATTCTTGTTCTGTTGATTGACCAGACCATGAATCAGAAAAATTGTAAGAATAATTGTAAAAGAAAATGCAATCAGCGGCAGGGCTTTTTTAATAAGCCTGCCGCTTTTTAGCAGTACAAAACTGATTATGATCATCACTGCAAATCCCCACAAAGAACCAGTCAGAAGGGGAATGCAGATTGCTGCTGCCAGATACCATAATTTGGTAAATGGATGAAGCTGTGTCAGCCAGCTTCCGTTATTTGTGTATAAACTGATGGTTTTCATAAATTAATCCAGACTTTCGATAGTTTCTTCTGTATCATACAGAGTGGTAAGTTTCTTTGGAAGACCTTTGAGGATCAGGAATACGATGATCAGTGTGATCAACTTATCCGGTACATCTACAACGATCTCATCCAGCAGAGAACCAAGTGCCAGTGGAAGTTTTGCTGCCTGTGTTGCGGCAAATACTGCATCACCCCATACATTTCCGGTTGTACCACCCCAGAACAGAATGTTCAGTGGTGTGGAAACAACAACAGCTGCCAGTCCGCCTGCACATGCAGTCAACAGAGCTTTTGGGAATGTTTTCATAAATCCGATACGTGCCATGATACCGACAACCAGACCGATAAAGAGACTGGTCAGCGCATAGACCAGTGTAATATTATCACCGGTGGTAAATCCGTAGATCAGGTTGTTTGCAGCACCACAGATGGCTCCGATGATCGGTCCGCCAAGTGCCGCACCGATACAGGTTCCGATGCTGTCCAGCCATAACGGCAGTTTCAGGAAACTGGCGAACAGTTTTCCGAGATAGTTGATTCCGATACATGCCGGTATCAGAACGATGACAGCGGCATTCAGTTGTGTTTTAAAAATCTTTTTCATGATTCATCCTCCCTCGACGTGATTTTTTATCTGTATCATCAGAAATGCAGGATACAAAAGTTGTATACCATCTGTTTTTCGGATGATTTTCAGATATTTTGGTTTTGATTATTTCTGGATTCTGGTGAATGCTTCCAGCGCTGTAAGAATTTCTCTTTCTTCCCCACTCATGGAAATTGCCTCTTTGGCAGCATATTTTCCAATATCTTCCGCGACAGAGGACTGAGAGGCGGCAACAACATTTAAAATCGATGCAGTACGCACACCACGAAGGGAACCGAGTACAAATAACACTGCGGTTTCCATATCAGAAGCAATTGCTCGTTTTCCGGCCCAATAACTGTAAAGTTCCGGGTTCCGATCACCATAAAGGCAGCTGTGACTGCGACAGATTCCCAGGTGATAAGGAATATTTTCAGCAACTGCACTTTCCCGGCAGGCACTCAGGAGATCAAAATCAGGTATCGCAGGATACTGTGCTTCCACATAAGCAGCAGAGGTGCCATCGTCCCGGATCGCCCCGGTTACTAAGATCAGATCGCCCAGAGTACATTCCGGCTGCAGGGCTCCGCAGCTTCCGATACGGATCAGGTTATGAACACCACACTGGATCAGTTCCTCCACAGCAATCGCACAGGAAGCAGCACCTATTCCGGTAGAAGTAACCAACATTTTTTTGCCCTTATATGTGCCTTGCCAGCTACGAAATTCCCGGTTTGATGCAAGCAGTCTGGCGTCTTCCAGATGAGAAGCTACCGTATCTGCCCGCGCCGGATCTCCCGGTAACAGTACACAGTCCACATCCAGATCCTTCGGAAGACGGATATGCGGCATCAGGTTTTCAGACATAATCAAAACCTTCTCTCTAAAAATATTTTCCTGTTTACCTTAACACTTTACAGCTGTCTTGTCAATTGTAAATATAAAGCAATGGACTGTTCTGCAACAGGTTACTGAATAAGAAAACAGGATTGACTTTTCCCATAGATATCTTTATAGTGAAATTCAGGTGACTGTGAGTGTACTGAACAGTTACGAATCTTTGTTTTGTTGATGAGATAGAAAAGCAAAATATCTAATAAAAGGAGATTTGTATCATGAATGATTTATTATTAGTAATCGATATGCAAAATGTATACCTTCCCGACCAGCCATGGGCATGTGAGACTGTAGCGCACACAAAGGCAAATATCCTGAAACTTCTGGAAAAGCATCCAAAAAATCAGACTATCTTCACCCGCTATATCGCCGCCGAACACCCGGTTGGAACCTGGAAAACCTATAACGAGCTGAACCGCAAAATTAATGAAGATCCCTGGATGAATGAACTGATGGATGGAATCAAAGAAGCAGCCGAAACGTACCTCATCTACGACAAAAGCACATATTCCTCCTTTCAGGTACCCGCCATCCGTCAGGCTGCCCGAGAAGCCGACCGCATCATCCTCACCGGCGTTGTCTCCGAATGCTGTGTCCTATCCACTTTCTTTGAAGGCATCGACCTCGGCTGCAAACTAATCTGGCTCACCGATGCCACCTCCGGCCTGAACCCGATCCTTGAAGCAGAAACCCTGCACATCTTACAGGGATTGTCACCGCTCCACGTAGAGTTCATGACAACCGAAGAGTACCTGACACAACAATCCTGATTCAGACCTCGGAAAACATAAACTTTTCTCCTGTAATCATCGGGAACGGCATAAGTTGTAAAATTTTCAATCACATTTCTGCCATCCAGTTGTTAGTAAATAGCCAGAAGGCGCGAACATATGGGTTGGACAACACTTTGTTGGCGGTTAGGCAGAGTTTTGAAATCCTGTGCTTAGTAAGACTTGGCGATGAGCGGCTCTCCGCGAATCACCTAGTCGCACTTAGCACATAGTTCAAAATCTGCCTGCCAACGTTGTCCAACCCATATGTTCGCGCCTTCTGGCGTCCGTTAGCTAATAACCTCTTTTTTATTCTCCACGTTTCCTAGGATACTTTTTATCCAGCCGTTTTTCCCGTCTGCGCAACACCCGTTTCCGAATCCCCGCCACAATCTGCGAAATATACCTCAACAACGGCTCCGTAGCAACCGCAAACACGATCAGCGTCATACAACACTTCCGTGTCATCACTCCAATTCCAAACAGATTCTTCAAAAAAATCACACAGAACAACAATCCAGCCACCATAGCCGACCACACGATCCAGCGGAATACATTCATCGGTTTGCTGATTTTAAACAGAATCATCAGTCCGACAATTGCAAGCAGAAGAGTAGCAGCCGTGGAAATTTCCTCGTTTGACATTCCAAATGTCTGCCCGAATACTGTAAGGAATCCTACAATCAGTACATCCGTAAGTCCGGCCGGAAGCGCTTTTAAAAGCACATTCGTAAGGAAGTGGCCTTCAATCATCTTCTTGTTCGGTTCCATTGCCAACAGGAATGCCGGAATACCAATGGTAAACATGGCCACCATGGAAATCTGAGATGGTTCCAGCGGATAGGTGATCATAAACGCCATAGAAAACAGCGACAGCAGAAAGCTGAAAATATTTTTTACCAGAAACAAGCTTGCAGATCGTTCGATATTATTAACGACCCGACGTCCTTCCAGTACAACCGAAGGCATACACGAAAAATTAGATTCCAGCAATACCAGCTGAGAAGCCTGTGCTGCTGCGTCACTTCCCGAGGCCATCGCAATACTGCAGTCAGCGTCTTTCAGTGCAAGTACATCGTTGACACCATCACCGGTCATTGCAACGGTTTTCCCTGCTTCTTTCAATGCACGGACAAACTGTCGCTTCTGATCCGGTGTCACACGACCGAAAACCGTATATTTTAACACTGCTCGCTTGATATCATCCGGTGTTTTTAACTGACTGGCATCGATGTAATTATCCGCATTGGCGATTCCCGCCTGAGAAGCTACTTTTGATACCGTAACCGGATTATCACCGGATATAACCTTGATATCCACACCCTGATCTGCAAAATACTGAAATGTCTCCCAGGCTTCTTTACGGATCGGATTGGCCAGCAATACAAGACCATAAGGAATCACTGCTTCTGTCAGTGCTTTTCCGTCCGGAGTTCCCTCGTATCGACCGAAAACCAGGACACGATAACCCTCGCTTCCATAAGATTCTATTGTTTCTTTATATATTTCATAATCATCCCGAAGAACAAATTCCGGTGCACCAAGCACATAAGAAGTCGTATGAAAAGTAGCACTGCTGTATTTGAAAGCGGAAGAGAATGAAGTTACTGAAGTAGCTACCTGTCCGCTTCCCTGTGTAAAATAGTCCTGCATTGCTGCCATTGTAATGTTATCTTTCGACATAGCGTGGGCAAAATCACCCAGCAGTTCTTTCAATGGGGGAAGTTCTTCTTTATCATATGGTTCCAGAGAAACCACATCATGAACCTTCATGGTATTTTCGGTAATCGTACCGGTTTTATCAACACACAACACATTGACCCGGGCAAGCGTCTCGATACACTTCATATCATGTACAAGAACTTTTTTCGTGGCCAATCGCATTACACTGACTACCAGAGCTACACTGGCCAGCAGATATAACCCTTCCGGAATCATACCAATGATGGCCGCAACCATAGCCTGCATACTGGTCTTGATGGAACTGTCACCAAGCAGATACTGCTGTCCAAAAAGAACAATCCCAATCGGAATGATCAGAAATCCAACAATCTGAACCAGTTTATCCAGAGAACGGATCATCTCAGACTGTTCCCCTTCTTTGGTTGCCTTTGCTTCCAGTGTCAGTTTTGAGATATAAGAGTCTGCACCTACCTGTTCCAGTCGTCCGAGACAGGAGCCGGAAACAACAAAACTTCCGGACATCAACGTGTCCCCGGGTTTTTTGGTGATCTCATCGGATTCCCCGGTCAGAAGGGATTCGTTGACCTGTACCTCCCCGTCAATCACAGTAGCATCGGCACAGATCTGATTCCCCGCCTGAAATTTTACAACATCATCCAGCACCGCCTTTTCTGCGGGAATCGTCTGAAGCTTTCCTTCACGCACAACAGTAGCTTTAGGCGCATTCAACACACTCAACTTATCCAGTACTTTCTTGGAACGGATCTCCTGAATAATACCAATCAGAGTGTTACAGATAATGACCGGGAGAAAAGTCAGATCACGAAATGCACCGACCAGAAGCAGCAGAACTGCAATCACAAGAAAAATCAGGTTGAAATACGTAAATACATTGCTGATAATAATTTCTTTGGTCGTCTTGGAAGGAGAATCCACCGGGGCATTGCTCCATCCTTTTTCCATCCGTTCTTTCACCTGTGCCTGAGTAAGTCCGGTATCCGCGGTTGTCTCAATCCGTGCAACCGGTTTTCTCAGGATCTTTGTTTCCTGAGAATCCTTTGTTTTCTTCAATGGCGTTGCCTCCTTTTACTGTATCTGTTGAAGTCCCGTAATGTCCGGTTCGATCAGAAGGGAGTAGTTTGTGTAATATACAACAAATCCCGGTTTCCCGCCGGTTGGCTTCCGGAGATTTTTCTTCTGTGTATAATCAATTTCCACCTTCGGTGCCTGTCTGCCCTTGGAATAGTAAGCTGCCAGCTTTCCTGCTTCTTCAAAGGTGCGATCCGGAAGTTCTTCATTTTTTGATTTTACGATCACATGGGATCCCGGCTGTCCTTTGGCATGGAACCACCAGTCATTGCCGGAAGCAAACTTAAAAGAAAGCTCATCGTTCTGAAAATTATTTTTGCCGACATAGATATCATATCCATCGCTGGAAATATAATGGTATGGACGAGAGGTGACTTTTACTTTTTTTCCTCCTGTATTTTTCCGCTTTACATATCCATATTCCATCATTTCTTCTTTGATCTGTACAAGATCTTCTTCCGATGAGGCAATATCAAGAGAAGCGGCAATGGATTCCAGATGCTTGATCTCATCTCCGGTTTCCTGCAACAGTGTATCCAGTGCTTCCTTGGTTCGCTTTAACTTGCTGTATTTATCGAAGTATTTCTTGGCATTTTCCTGTGGGGTCATCGTTTCATCCAGTGGAATCTGAATCATTTCATTGGTGTAATAATTCAACGCCTCCATGGACTTTGCACCAGGCTACACTTCATAGCCGTAAGTATTCAGCAGCTCTCCCCAGACACGGTATTTTTCTTTTTTCTCTGTATCCTTCAGCTGTTTTTGCTGTAACTGATATTTTTTTACATTTCGCTCCAGTGCATTCTGTACGATTTTTCGCAGATCTACTGTTTTCTGACGCATCTTTGTGACAATATTTTTTTCAGCATAATATGTCTCTAACACCGGGAAGATCGATGGATAAGAGACAGCACGGTAATCCTGATACTGAGACAGTGGAAAGCAGGCAAATTCTACCGGCTCTTTTCCTTTATATATAATGTTTGGTTCGAAATGCCCGTCCCTGATGTCATCTACCATGCGAAGAAAAGTATGTGCCAGATGTACCCGCTCCACATCCTCAAGTCCGTCGGTTGGAATACCGCCATCGATGCCGGCGCGATAGCAAACTTCTTCTGCCATCAAAGGACTGATTCCCGTGATAGAAGTGTAGATTGCTTTTGCCACATTCACAGGACGCGGAAAAATCTTTTCCTGAAAGATTTCTTCCGTTAATACAAACGGATTCAGTTTTGACTGCGTTTCCGGTATAAAATACGGACGCCCGGGAAGGACTTCTCTCACAGAACTCATATGAGCTGACACATGTTTGATACTGTCGATGATCTGATCCTCTTCGTTACAGAAGATAATGTTGCTGTGTTTTCCCATGATCTCCACAATCAGATATTTGGTACACAGATCACCGAGTTCATTCAGATGTTCAATAGTAAAACGGATGATCCGCTCCATACCAGGCTGTTCAATCGCGATGATCTTGCCACTCCCGATATGTTTTCTTAACAACATACAGAAGTTGGGTGCCGTCAGTGGACTTGGTTTATTAGTTTCCGTCAGATAAATCAGCGGGAGAGAAGCACTGGCTGATAAAAACAGACGGTACTGTTTCCGCTGATTTTTAATGGTTATGATCAACTCATCATTTTCCGGCTGGGCGATCTTGTTGATCTTACCGCCGGTGATGGTCTGATTTAATTCTGTTACAATATTTGCAATTGTGATTCCGTCAAAAGCCATAAAAACACACTCCTTCTTTGAATATTTTTATTATAACAGAAAAAAAGGATTTGACTAGGGTTTTGTAATGACTTATAATAAAAACATATGCATATTAAGCAATAATTAAGAAATTATTTAAGGTGAGAAAACTATTATGATTAAAAGCATGACAGGATTTGGAAGAGCCGAGGCACAGGACGAGCAGCATAAATTTACGGTCGAAATCAAATCTGTAAATCATCGGTATCTGGATTTTAACATTAAGATGCCGAAAAAGCTCAGCTTTTTCGACAGTGCAATCCGTACACTGTTAAAAGAGTACATGCTGAGAGGAAAGGTCGATATCTTTATCAGTTACGAGGATTTTACACAGTCTCACATGATTTTGCAGTATAATCAGGACGTAGCCAGCCAGTATATGGCATATTTTAAGAAGATGGCAGATACCTTTGGTATCTGTAACGACATCACCGCAGCGGAGCTTGGCAGGTTCCAGGATGTATTTACAATGGAAGAAGTGGATTCGGATGAAAAAGAATTATGGGGACTTCTGGAACAGGTACTCCGGAAAGCGCACTTAATGCGTCTACAAGGCCAAAATCATCCAGATCTTTATGCTCCTCACCAAGTGCTTCCATAACACTTCTTGTAAATTTATACGGACTTGCAGTAGAGGCGATCACTGTCGGAAGATGATCCGCTGTCTCACTTACATACTTCTTATATACGCCGGCTGCAACTGCAGTATGCGTATCGATCACATAATTGCTGTTTTTGTAGATATCACTGATGGCCTGTGCAGTCTCATCTTCACTACAGAAATTACCATAAAAATCAACAAGCTGTGCTTTCATATCGTCAGTAATGGTATATTCGCCACCCTCACTTAAGGATTTCATAAGCTCTGCACATTTTTCAGCATTTTCTCCGGTAAGACGATAGATCAGTCTTTCCAGATTGCTGGAGATCAGGATATCCATGGAAGGAGATGTCGTAAGGATGAAATCTCTCTTTCTGTCATAGGTTCCTGTGCGGAAGAAATCATAAAGAACACGGTTCTCATTCGATGCACAGATCAGCTTGTGGATCGGAAGTCCCATCTGTTTTGCATAATATGCAGCAAGGATATTTCCGGTAGGAACTACCACATTGATCTCCTGTCCATCTTTGATCCTGCCGTCGCGTACCAGTGATGCGTAGGCATATACATAATATACGATCTGAGGAACAAGACGACCGATGTTGATAGAGTTTGCAGAAGAAAACTGGAAGCCTGCCTGATCCAGCTCTGCTGCCAGCTCATGATCATTGAACATCTTCTTAACTGCAGTCTGGGCATCA
>ENA-OPCI01001690-OPCI01001690.1-human-gut-metagenome-genome-assembly--contig:-NODE-1690-length-11937-cov-3.478202_pt1 | contig 11937 bp, 4 predicted proteins | sample MGYA00241564_ERZ501479 | MGnify/ENA primary metagenome ERZ501479 (study PRJEB25962, sample SAMEA2042630) | human gut metagenome | biome: human gut; feature: human-associated habitat; material: faeces...
CATCCAGTCCGCAACCGAAAGAGTTGAGCTGGATCAGATCCAGATTGTCTTTTGTTTTAACATAGTTTGCCGCTGCATACAGACGGGAATGGTACATCCACTGATCCATCACGTTGAGTGGGTGCTCAGCTGGATTTAAGTGGGAGATGGAATCCTCAGTCAGCACAGCAATATTATAAGAATTGATCAGTTCTGGAATGCCATGGTTAACCTCCGGGTCAATGTGATATGGACGTCCTGCCAGTACAATACCTCTGTTTCCGGTCTCATCCAGGAATTTGATAACTTCCTCCCCTTTTCGCCGCATATCTTCACGGCATGCTGCAAGTTCTTCCCATGCTGCATGGACGGCAGACTGGATCTCCTGATCGGAAATATCAAATTTCTTTCCAAGTTCTTCCACCAGGCGATAGGAGATCGTATCCTCGCTGGCAAAAGAGAGGAATGGGTGCATAAAATCAACTTCTCCATTTACAATGGCATCAATGTTATTCTTGATATTTTCCGGATAAGAAGTAACAATCGGGCAGTTGTAATGGTTGTCAGAGTCTGCAAATTCATTGCGCTCGTAAGGAATGCTTGGGTAGAAAATGTGTTTCACACCTTCGTTGATCAGCCATTGTACATGTCCGTGAGCCAGTTTTGCCGGGTAGCATTCAGACTCACTTGGAATGGACTCAATACCGAGTTCATAAATGCTTCTTGTAGAAGCAGGAGAGAGTTTGACAGAGAATCCAAGCTGATTGAAAAATGTGAACCAGAACGGATAGTTTTCGTATATATTTAATACACGGGGGATTCCGATTACACCGCGTTTTGCAGATCCTTCCGGCAATGGTTCATAATCAAAATAACGTTTTAATTTGTATTCAAATAAATTGGGCAGCTTATTCTCGGATTTTGCTTTTCCGAGTCCGCGTTCGCATCGATTTCCGGTAATGAACTTACGTCCACCGCTGAAATGATTAATCGTCAGACGACAGTTATTTGTACAGCCTTTACATTTTGTCATAGTTGTAGAATATTCCATGGCCTCAATGTCCTCAATAGAGAGCATAGTCGTGCCTTCGCATTCTACATAACGTTCACGTGCAATGAGAGCTGCACCAAATGCGCCCATAATTCCGGCAATATCCGGACGGATAGCCTCACATCCTGCGATTTTCTCAAAACTTCGAAGGACAGCATTGTTGTAGAATGTTCCACCTTGAACTACGATATGTTTTCCAAGTTCCGATGCGTCAGAAACTTTGATGACCTTGAATAACGCATTCTTAATAACAGAATATGCAAGTCCTGCGGAGATATCAGCAACCTCAGCACCTTCTTTTTGTGCCTGTTTAACCTTGGAGTTCATAAATACAGTACAACGTGTTCCAAGGTCGATTGGATTTCTTGCAAATAAAGCTTCGTGAGCAAAATCTTCAACGGAATAATTCAGTGATTTTGCAAATGTCTCAATAAATGAACCACAGCCGGAGGAGCAGGCCTCATTGAGCTGTACACTGTCAACGGTCTGATTCTTGATCTTGATACACTTCATATCCTGACCGCCGATGTCTAAGATACAGTCTACGCTGGGGTCAAAGAAAGCAGCGGCACCTACAGCACCGGAATCTGCAAATCGGTTTTTATTGATGGTGCCTTTTACATTGATGTCTACACTCAGGTGGTTGTCGAAAAATTTAGGACTTAGATTGACAGCACCGGTATAACGTTCATATTTAGAAGTCTTTAGTGTACCTTTTTCTGTATTATAACCTAAAGAGATACGGAAAGGCATAAATCCTGCTTTTCCTGCAATTCCGATGTTTTGGTCTGTACTTAATCCTGTCTGGTAAATAGCATCTTGCCAATCGGTGCTTTGGTTAGGGTATACGTTCAGAATCCGTTGGATGTCCGCCGACTGTGCGGTTCCTTCCGGATATTGAGCCTGCATTACTTCGCGGAATGATTGTGCGTCCAATGTCTCTATACGTTTATAAGGGTCTTTTGCCGTGAAAGTTCCTGAGTAGCTAACTTTTATTTTGTCTTGTGTCCCTTTTTTAGTTTGGATGATAATAACTCCATTCGAAGCGCGTGAACCGTAAATGGCTGTCGCCGAAGCATCTTTCAAAACAGTGAAAGTTTCAATATCATTGGGATTAATGGTGGCAAGTGCATTGGGAGTGCCTGGAGCGGCATCATTTGAAACAGGAATTCCATCGATAACAATAAGTGGATCATTGCTGGCATTTAGTGATGCACCGCCACGGATACGAATTGTCGAACCGGCACCAGGGGCACCGTCACCTTGACTAACAGAAAGTCCCGGAACTTTACCCATAATCAGTTCTTGAGGAGAAGTAACAGCACCTTTGTTCATCTCTTCAGCTTTGATAGCTACCACAGAACCGCTTAGGTCATCTTTTTTCACAGAACCGTATCCAATGACAACCACTTCATCCAGAAGTTCTGTATCATCTTTTAATATAATATTCATAGAAGCGGCTGCCTGTGCTTCTTGAGACCGATATCCGATAAACGAAATGATGATAATGTCACCTTTATTGGCGTTTAACAGGAAGTTGCCATCAAAATCGGTGATGGTACCATTAGTCGTTCCTTTTACTATAACATTAGCCCCGATAATTGGTTCACCTGTAGTATCTTTGACAATTCCTTTGACAACTATTTGTTGGGCAAATGTGTTGACGGACAAGAATAATCCCACAATGAACATCAGTAGGACTTTAAACGTGGCGTTTCTTTTCATGTCTTTGTATATAAATGCTTTAATATTATTCATTTTATTTGGAAAAATACCTATTGAAAACTATTCAACCTTTTTACTTGCTTTTCTATAACCTCTTAATACCTTTTAATTCTGATTTATCTTTTACCTCTTTAATGCTGATTGCATAACCACCACCGCTTGCTGCGTGTAAGTTCAGTTTGCTTTTGTTGGTCACAATGCCTTTACGGATGGTATATGCCTGCGGATTATCTTTCCAGTCGGCATCTTTTGCGTCTGCATATACAGTTGCGATGTATTTTTTGTCCGGATCAAGGAAATCAAATATCAGTTTTGAAGAATGACCGTTCTCATCTGCCGTACAGCCGATATACCAGTCGTTGGTTCCTTTAGCTTTGCGGGCGATGGTAATATAGTCTCCCGGTTCGGCTTCCAGATATTTGGTTTCATCCCAGTCAATGGCTACATCTTTTATGAATTGGAAGGCATCCATGAAGCGTTCATAGTTTTCAGGTATGTCAGCAGCCATTTGTAATGGGCTGTACATTGTTACATACAGGGCCAGTTGACGTGCCAAAGTAGAACGTACCTGTGAATTGTTGGTAGGATTCATTTTGTTACAGTGGGTTTCAAAGATACCCGGAGTGTAGTCCATCGGACCACCTATTAATCGTGTGAAAGGCAAGATGGTAGTATGGTTTACGTTGTTACCGCCAAATGACTCATATTCAGTTCCGCGTGCTGATTCGTTACCGATCAGGTTGGGATAGGTGCGGCATATTCCGGTAGGGCGTACAGCTTCGTGGGCGTTTACCATGATTTTGTAGTCCGCTGCTTTTTTCACCGCATATAGATAATGGTTATCCATCCATTGTCCATAGTGGTGCTCACCACGTGGAATAATGTTGCCTACATAGCCACTTTTTACAGAATTATATCCGTTGTCTACCATGAATTGGTATGCCTGGTCCATGTGGCGTTCATAGTTACGTACAGAAGCCGAAGTTTCATGATGCATCATCAGTTTTACACCTTTGCTTGCAGCGTAACTTTGAAGTTCTTTAACATTAAAGTCGGGATAGGGAGTTACAAAATCAAAAACATAATCTTTGCTTTTTCCGAACCAGTCTTCCCAACCTTCGTTCCAGCCTTCTACCAATACTTGGTCGAATCCATGCTCTGCTGCAAAATCAATGTAACGTTTTACGTTGGCAGTGTTGGCAGAGTGTTTGCCGTTAGGTTTTGTTTTGTTGTAATCTGTTTCACCTAGTTTTACACTGGATAAGTCATCTGTGTAAGCCCATGAGCCTTTTCCCGTAATCATATCCCACCACACGCCGATGTATTTCACAGGCTTGATCCAGGAAGTGTCTGCTATTTTGCAAGGTTCGTTCAGGTTTAACGTAATGCGTGAGGCAAGAATGTTGCGGGCATCATCACTAACGATGACGGTACGCCATGGTGAAGTGCAGGGAGTCTGCATATATCCTTTGTCACCTTGTGCGTCCGGAGTCAGCCATGATTCGAAAATCATGTTCTTGTCATCCAGGTTGAGGTGCATGCAGGCATAGTCTATCAAAGCTGCTTCGTGCAGATTGATGTACAGACCGTCGTCTGTTTTCATCATCAGGGCAGTTTGTACACCGGTGGGGCTGAATGCGGTTTGCGAGGAGTTCTCCGTATAAGCCTTTGAAAACAATCCTCTGATTTCCGACAGGCGGGAAACGGTATAGTCATATTCCTGTGTGTCATAATCTCCCGGAATCCAGTAAGCGGTGTGGTCACCTGCCATGGCAAATTGTGAATGTTCTTCTTTGATCACGAAATAGTTCAAGTTCTTCTGCTGCGGAAATTCATAGCGGAAACCCAGACCGTCGTTGAATAGGCGGAAACGGATGATTATAAATCTGTCATGGGCAGGCTGGTTCAATGTGACCGCCAATTCATTATAATGGTTACGGATTTCCTTTTCTTCTCCCCATACCGGTTGCCATGTTTCATCGTTGGTAGATGTCCGGACATCCTTTATCTCGAAACCGTTATAAAGGTTTGTCTTGATGTCCAGTTTGTCTATGTCTTTTTTATCAGTCCATTCGAAGTCGGTTTTGGCGTTTGCGTCTTCCTTCTTTAATTCCAATCCCAATTTACTGGGTTTGATAACTTCCTTCTGTTTATAGGTCAGTTCATACGTAGGAGTGCCCTGACCATCTAGGGTAAATGTCATCTCCAGATTGCCATCCGGAGAGCTCAGTTTCTGTTGTGCATTCGCAATGAATGAGATACAGAGAAATGCGATAAGTGAAAGATTCTTTTTTAATTTCATAATATGTACTGGTATTAAATTATAAGCTTTTACTGATTGTTTTAAAATTCTAGAACTAGCATTCCACGCCCCGGGAGTGTTAAGTTTTTACTCAAGTCGATACTTTTATCCGTTAAAACATCATGGGCTGATGTTGTTGGAAGTACTTCTTTGTATGGAGTCAGGTTAATGGTTTGCGTTTTGTCTGTTCCATTCATGAGAACCGTTATCGATTTGTTTCCATATTTTCGTTCATAAACGTAAATCCCTTTGTTGGGAGCGAAGTGTTTCAATCTGCCTTTGGCTATGATTTCATTACCTTTTCTCCATTGGAGTAGTTTCTGCATATAAGTAAAGGCTTCATTTTGCTGCGGAGTACGGTTAGCCTCATTGAAACAGTTGCGTGGGTCATTTTTCCAACCTCCGGGGAAATCACAACGTAACAGACCGTCGCCATTGGCTTTATCTGCAGCCATCAGAATTTCTGTCCCATAATAAATCTGGGGAATGCCACGTGTGGTCAGCAGGAATACAAGTGCTTGTTTGTAGCGGTCAATATTTTGCGTGGCTTCTTCATTTAAATAAAAGCGTGAAGTATCATGGTTATCAAGGAAAACGAGCAGATTCATCGGATCTGCATATACCAAATCCTGAGTAAGATAATCGTAAAGACGATATAATCCGCCATTCCAGTCAGTTGTTTCTTCGTCAAAGGCTTTGTTCATTTGTTCCATCAGCGGGAAATCCATCACGGTACGGAGATTGGAATTTCTGGGAGCAGCCAGTCTGCTGTCTTTCTGCCAGAAAGAAACTAGCACATTACTGTTCAACCAAGTTTCACCTACTATGTTGAAATCAGGGTACTCATCGGTCACGGCTTTACACCATTCTGACATCATGTCGAAATCTGCGTAAGGGTGTGTGTCTTGACGGATGCCGTTAATCCCTGCATATTCTATCCACCAGATACTGCTTTGGATCAAATAGCGGGCTACATGGCGGTTGCGTTGGTTTAAGTCGGGCATTGATTCTGTAAACCATCCGTCTACGGCTATCTTGCGTTCATAATCAGAAGCGTGGATATCCTGTACGCTCGCTGTTTTATAAGAAGTTTGTGTGTAGTTTCCTTTAAAATTGAACCAGTCTTTGGAAGGCATATCTTTGAAAAGATAGTTTTCGCTGCCACAATGGTTGAAAATCATATCCATAACAACTTTCATTCCTTTACTGTGTGTTTGTTCTACCAGCTTGCAGAATTCTTCATTGCTGCCTAATCTGCGGTCTACTTGATAATAATCGGTAATGGCATAGCCATGATAGGATCCTTCTTTCATGTCATTTTCCTGTATGGGGTTCAGCCAGATTGCTGTAACTCCCAAGTTGGAGAGATAATCCAGATTGTTCTCAATCCCTGCGAGGTCTCCCCCGTGGCGGGAGAACGGATCGTTACGGTCTACTTTAGCTTCCAACATTCCCGGTACGACATCGTTCGAGGGATTTCCGTTGGCGAAGCGGTCTGGCATAATCAGATATAATACGTCACCCGAGTTGAAGCCTTCCACGTTGGAAGCATCTGCCTTACGCTGTTTTATTTCATATGGCACAACAGTTTGCTTTTTACCTTGTTTCAATGTAATATGAAAAGTCTGCGGAGTAGCTTCCGATAAATCCATATATAAGATTAGGTAATTGGGATTTTCTTGTTTCACAACATCTTTCAGAAGAATGTCTTTAGAAGAGATGCTTACATCACTGGAAGAAATATTGTCGCCATACAGTAAAATCTGTAGTTCAGGGTTCTTCATATCCGCCCACCAGAAGGTTGGGGCTACTTTTTTAATTATGGCTGCGGACACTGTGTGTTGCAAACCGAATAACGCGAGTAATGCCATAAGTGCGAATGTTCTTTTCATAATATATAGAAATTAGTGTTTATATCTTCATTTCATTTGGATGTTGCAAATGTAGGAGTGGAATAGATGAGATTTGAGTACTAGAATAAAAATATAAATGTTTTTAAGAATCAAGTATCTGATAATTAGATGATTTTTCCTATGTACTATCCTTGAAAATATAAATGTCAATGAAAATATTTTCGTTGAAAAACTTTATTCTAATTACTTATATTTATATATTTGTGAATCTATAATAAGTATATAAGATGAAGAATGTAACCTATTTCCTTATATTGTTTTTGTTGACCTTGGCAACTCCATTGTTTGCTGATAAAAACAGCAATGAGGAAGTGCTGAGAAAGTTAGATCGGATAATTGATAATAAGGTCGCTTATCATGTTCAGAAGGAAAAAGAGCTTGTGGATTTAAAACAACGTCTTCACCATTCTGGGGATAACAGGGAGAAGTATGAACTTTGCGGTTCTTTGTTTAACGCTTATCTGCATTATCAAGCTGATTCCGCATTGTATTATATTAATGGGAAAATGAATTTGTTGCCCCTGTTGGATCATCCGGAGTTGAAGAACGAGATTATCATTAACCGTGCTGAGGTGATGGGAGTGATGGGAATGTACAATGAGGCTTTGGAGCAATTGGAACGTGTGGATCCGTTGGAATTGGAACGGGGGACTTTGGCTTATTATTACCGGACTTATCGGGCTTATTATGGTTGGGTGGCCGATTATACCACCAATGATGCCGAAAAAGTGAAATATTTGAAAAAGACCGATGCTTACAGGGATTCTATTCTTATTGCTACTGATCCTTGTGTAGACAGGAGCATTGTATGGGCCGAGAAAAAGATTATTAATGGCAGGGTGGATTCTGCTTTGGTTATATTGTCGGACCTATTGAAAGAAACGCCGGATGAACGGCAAAAAGGGTATATTTACTATACTTTATCCGAGGCTTACGATATGCGGGGAGATATTCAGAAAGAAATTTATTATCTGGCCTTGACCGCTATTACAGATTTGAAATCGTCTATTCGTGAATATGCATCCTTACAGAAATTGGCTCAACTGATGTATGAGGTAGGTGATTTGGACCGTGCCTATAAGTATTTGAATTGTTCAATGGAGGATGCGGTAGCTTGTAATGCCCGTTTGCGGTTTATTGAGGTAACGCAGTTCTTTCCTATTATTGATAAAGCATATAAATTGAAAGAAGAAAGAGAGAGGCAGATTTCCCGTACTCTTTTAATCAGTGTCAGCTTACTTTCTTTATTTTTGCTTGCTGCTATTTTTTATCTGTACCGATGGATGAAGAAATTATCAGTGATGCGCCGTAATCTGAGTCTGGCTAATCAACAGATGCAGGAAGTAAATGCTGAGTTGGCACAGACGGGGAAGATCAAGGAAGTATACATTGCCCGTTATTTGGACAGATGTGTGATTTATCTGGACAAGTTGGAGTTTTATCGTCGTTCTTTGGCGAAACTGGCAATGGCCTCCCGTATAGACGATTTGTTTAAAGCGATTAAATCCGAGCAGTTCATACGAGATGAACGGAAGGATTTTTATAATGAGTTTGATAAGTCTTTCCTGGAGTTATTTCCTCATTTCATTACTTCTTTTAATGAGTTATTGGTAGAGGAAGGAAGAATATATCCAAAATCGGGCGAGTTGCTGACTACGGAATTGCGTATATTTGCTTTGATCCGTCTGGGAGTAACTGATAGTAATCGGATTGCCCATTTCTTGGGGTATTCTTTGGCAACGATTTATAATTATCGCAGCAAGATGCGTAATAAGGCGATAGGAAACAAGGAAACTTTTGAACAGGAAGTGATGAACTTATAGAGATAGGGGGACTTTTAATTATAATTGTAATGTGAATTAGAGAAACAATGAGGCTTAAATCGATATAACGAGAGTTTTCATCCAGATATTCGATAAATCGGATTACATCCGCTATATTCATCCTTTTTTTATACAGAAAGAGAGAAATATATTGCAATACTCATTATAAATACTCGTAGCGAAAATGTCGGTATCGTCTGTTCCCACTACATTAGGTGGAACAGGATATCCTTCTTTTTCCCAGCAATACCAATTATATAGATGAAATGCTTTATCTCGTCTTTTTCGAAAGCTTTGGCATAGGTGCATTCGTTTAGTATGATTTTAACTTTTTCATTTTGTGGATACAGGTTCCATGATATTCGATAGGGGTATAAGGTGTTTTTTTATGAAATCAAAAACTCTATTTTTAGGGCTTTTTCGATTCAAATAAATTAAAAAAAGCGAGAAAAGGAGTATTCCGGTATGCGGAAACCCTTTTCCTCGCCTAGAAAAAATTGTTTATCTTGGATAAAAGTCACTTCTCGTTAAAGAGAAGTGAACTTTTATTTTCGATTTTACTTACCAGTGTTCAAAGTTGTCTTGATGTCAACAGAACTGTTCAATGTGTAGCCCCAGATATCATCTACAGCAACTTTCAACTTGGCTGTATTTTCAGTAACGCCTTCTACCTCAATATAAGAATCTACAGCAGGAGCAGTGGCTGTTGCAGCTACTGGAACAGTCGGAGTCGCTACTGTTACTTCAAATACATTCTTGTTACCAGTAGAGAATGTTACGTTGGCAATATCACTACGATACCATTCAATAACACCTGCTGCTTTACCTTTAGCAAAGATATCATATTTCACATCGTTGTTATAAGTCTTAGCCCAGATGTTTTCTTTGTACAGTTTTGTTCTACCTGTTGCAGAAACTTCAACTACATTATTGGCAGCTACGGCCTCACCTTCAAGGATCGGAGACATTACACGGAATTGGTAGGTCTTGGCATATTTCCAAGAATCATCTCCTGTTACATCCAGATAAGCACCGGTAAACTTAACATTCAAATCTTTCTTATAACCTGCCACATCTCTGCTTCCGTTTCCATCCGTGTCTTCTTTCAAGCTGACATGAGCACGGTTGGTAGAAGAAGGTACAGGGTTAACGATAGAAGCAAAGTAACTTGCTTTCTTTCCTGTATCCTTGCCTTCCGCATCCAATACATTATTAGCATCGTCTATTGCAAAAGTAGGACTGGTAACCATCTTGGCGTCGGACAATTTCTTCTGCATATCAGTAAATGCTCTGTCAATGTAATAGTTGGACTGATAGTAAGATTTGCCTGTTACCTTAGTTGTGGCATCACCCCAGTACATGTATGCTTGAGCCAAATCCTTACCATCACGGAATACACCGCTTTCCTTAACCAAAATAGTATTCAATTCTGGCTTGGTCAGTTCGAACGGAACAACTACATAGTTCAACTCAATATTAGAAGTCTTGTCTACGAATGACAGTTTAGCGTAATAAGTCTTTCCAATCTTCAATGGTTTAACAGTCTTGTTTATATCTAACTGGAATTTCAAGTAATTCAATTTAGTAGCAATGTTAGCAGGTGTAACCTGATTGTCATTGTCCACATTCATTGTAACAGCCACCTGCTTGTTATTCATATTAGTAGTAGCGCCACCGTTTGTTCCCAAATCAGATATCACTGTACAAGCTTCATCGTCATAAATGTTTTGAAGTACATTTACATCTGTCTTAACAGAAGCATACCATGCGTTCAGGTCGCTGCTCAAAGACGCTTTCAACTTGTCAGCAGATACCAAGAATGAATAGTTGGTCTTATTAGGCTGTTTAGTTTGCTTGTCATAAGTCGCTTCACCCAAAGTTCTGTTGATTTCTACTCGGATAGTAGTCTTCTTGATATTGCTGTTACCACCGATATTGGGTAACGTATAAACTTCCAAATCGATAGTAGCATCTGTTACATTATCTGGGCTCTTAGTAGCTTTAAATGATCTACCGTCTTCACTGAATATAATTCCAAACAAAGCTTTATCTTCTTCAGAAGCAGAAAGATACATATCATATAGGTTACATTCTTTTGTAACTGACACGACAACTTCCTGACCCACTTTAGTCTGATAAGCAACCCCTGTAGTTTTATCGACTCCAACAATTGTAACATAATTTCCATTCAAATTGATGTTAGTCAGAGGAGCTGTAGTCTGTTTATCTGGTATGACTTTTACATTAAACAATGATCTATAGTTAGCAGTAGCAGGTTTCAATGCCATAGCCTTGTTGGCTCCTGATGACAAGAATTGGTTGGCTAATTTGTTGGCATCACCACCATCCGCATAAGATCCAGGAACAACTGTTATATCATACAAACCATTTTCTGCCGCTCTTGTCAACATACCGTCATATTTTTTAGCAGCCAATGCAATAGAAGCTACATTATCCTTTGTATCAATCAAACTAAATGCAAGCTCAGAAGCATCTACAGAAGAAGGGGCAATGCGAGTGTACAATACATTGTTATTCCCTGACAAATCTGTAGAATAGGTAGTTATGTTATTGGATATATTACCTCTAGGCCCTTTCCATTCTGTAGTTGCCGCAGCATCCCAGTAAAGAAGAGTTATTTCATTAAGGTCTTTAATAGCTTGGTAATCGTTATCCAAGAACTCAATGCTAGAAATAGCAGAAGCCGCAGTAGGCAATTTGATAGTCTGCATCACACCATTTGCATCCGGCATGTACAATGTAAACACGCCACCGTCATTTACAGCATAAGCAGCACCGGTAGCTTTATAAGGAGATTTTTCTGCCTCACCTTTATCATTATAAAAATACCAGTAACCATCTTCTTCGTTAATGTAAGGTACTTTCACCTCTTTCAGGTCTTCGGAAGTAACAGCTAAGTAATCGGTTTTTTCACCGTCAATGTACCAATAACCGTCTTTCACTGCCACTTCGGTACCTTTTCCGTCTTCACCTTTGTCACCTTTCTCACCATCCTTACCATTTACAATGGTATAAGTTTTGCCATCTTTGAAAACTACGGTAAAACCACCTTCAGTAGGTGTCACGCTAGTAACCCAGTTACCGTTGGCTACTTCTGTTTGTAAAGCTGCAATCTGAGACTTC
>ENA-OPCI01001694-OPCI01001694.1-human-gut-metagenome-genome-assembly--contig:-NODE-1694-length-11927-cov-3.891341_pt1 | contig 11927 bp, 8 predicted proteins | sample MGYA00241564_ERZ501479 | MGnify/ENA primary metagenome ERZ501479 (study PRJEB25962, sample SAMEA2042630) | human gut metagenome | biome: human gut; feature: human-associated habitat; material: faeces...
CCAGCGACCGTGTTCAGATAGAGTGGAAAATCTGACATTTCCGCTCTATCGCCCCGCATTTCTATTTTATCTTGTTTGTACCCCTTGTACACCGATGTTTGCAAAGATTATTGATACAATTACATCAGATACAATGCCGGCATTTTATATGATTATTATGTATTTCGGATTTCTTCTTATAACAGGTCTTATGGAGAGCGCAAGAGAGACTTTTCTTACAGTATTCGGACAAAAGATTACACACTCATTAAGAAGTGCGTTGATGTATAAGTACAGCTGTCTTACAACAAGTGGTCTTACAAGTCAGGAACCTGGAACTGTTGTTTCAAGATTTGTTGGTGATGCTGATACAGTTGAGAATCTGTTTACATCAGGAATTGTCAGTATGTTTGCTGATGCCTGTAAGATAATAAGTATAGTTGCTGTTATATGGTTTAAGAATAAGGGACTTGCCATTGTGCTTCTTGTTATTCTTCCATTCCTGTTCGTATTCACAAGAATTGTACAGAAGAATATGCTGGCAGCACAGATTGAGAACAGAAGAGCTGTAGGAAGAGCATCAGGACATGTGCCGGAAACTCTTCACAACATAAGAACAATACATACACTTGGCAAGGAAAATTATATGGCAGAAAGATACGATGAATATATATGTGAAAGTTACGCAGCAGTTGAGAAAACTAATTTCTATGATGCAGTATATTCACCTGTAATTCTTATTCTCAATGCAATTGTTGTTGCTGTGGTAATGCTTTTTTCAGCATCAGGTAACCAGACAGTGCTTGCATTTTTTGGCATGTCAGCAGGTACAGCAGTTGCGGTAATTAATTATATTTCACAGATATTTGCTCCTGTTGAGAGCCTTGGTATGGAGATTCAGACTATACAGTCAGCAATAGCCGGAGTACATAGAATAAATGAATTTTTCGAGATGGATGAATTATCAGTTAACAAGGATTCATACATTGCAGAGAATACAGCCATGGAAGCTGACAGTGATGTGATTGTCGATTTCAATAATGTAACATTTGCATATGATGATAAAAATGTTGTGGAGAACTTAAGTTTTTCTGTTAAGGAGGGCGAGCAGGTTACTCTGTCGGGAAGAACAGGTACAGGAAAGAGTACAATATTCAAGCTCATTCTTGGGCTTTACGAGCCGGATAAAGGAAGCGTATCAATTGCAGGTCAGAAGGCTACGGCTATTCCGGATAGTGAAAAGAGGAGAATATATGGATATGTTGAGCAGACTTTTCATATGGTTTCAGGAACTGTCAAAGACCAGATAACACTGTATGATGTATCAATTACTGATGAAGATGTAATTGAAGCAGCTAAGGCAGCAGGTATTCATGATGCAATTATGGAACTTGACAATGGATATGATACTATATGCAAGCCAGAAGATTTCTCACAGGGACAGTGGCAGTTATTGTCAATTGCAAGGGCTGCAGCAGCAAAGCCTGAACTGCTTCTGCTAGATGAGATAACAGCTAATCTTGATGCTGATACTGAGAAAAATGTGCTTGATGCATTAAACAGGGTAAGCAAGAACAGGACTGTTATATCAATATCTCACAGAACTAATGCAAAAACGGGAAGAATTATAGAAATAGTTTAATTTTATTAATGTTTCTACTGGCTTATTATGCATTAAAGAAGTATAATACCCATACAATATTATGTTCAAATGAGAAAGTTGGTATGTTTTATGAATAATAGATGGGTTAAATATTTAATGGCAGGTTCTGTTACAGTTCTTATGGTGCTGGTGATAATATTTATCATCAGATCTGTTAAGGAGAACAGTCTGGCGGTGTCATGCCCTGATACTTTAGTTGTTGAGTATGGAAGTACCGATGATGAAGCGGATATTAATGAAACTATTAAGAAGAATGTACTTAGAAAGAAAGATAATAAGACAAATATAGAGATTGAGGGAAATGTTGATGTCACAAAGCTTGGAAAGTATGACATTAAGATTGTTGCGTCAAGAAAGAAGAAACATATTTCTAGAAAAGTAGCAGTAAAAGTTGTGGATACCCAGGCACCTGTTATCAGTCTTTCAGGAGATACAGAGATTACCTTAGAAGCTGGAAGTAATTATGAAGAAGCAGGATTTTCTGCAGTTGATAATTATGATGGTGATATTACAGATAAAGTGGAGACTTCTGCGGAGGTTGATATATATACAACAGGGGATACTACAATTGTATATTCAGTTAAAGATTCTTCTGGTAATGAAGCATTTACAGAACGTGTTATACATGTAGAAGATACTACAGCACCACAGATATCACTTACTGGTGGTGAGGTGTATTATATCAGGATGGGAGATACATATAGTGAACCAGGGTATATAGCTGTGGATATGTGTGATGGAGATGTAACTGACAAGGTATCAGTATCTGGGAATGTTGATACAGCTAATGCAGGAAAATATACAGTAACATACAATGTATCTGATAATTGTGGTAACGAATCTGAAGTGCAAAGAACTGTGAAGGTAGTTGCACCAATGTCAGATGATGCAGTTAATCCGGGTGATAAAGTTGTTTATCTGACTTTTGATGATGGCCCCGGACCATATACAGAAAAGCTGCTTGATATTCTTGACAGATATAATGTTAAGGCAACATTTTTTGTTACTAATGGAAAACCGGACTATCAGAATCTTATTGCCCAGGAAGCACAGCGGGGGCATACTGTTGCAATACATTCAGCATCACATGATTATGCAAAGATATATCAGAGTGTAGACGCATATTTTGCAGATTTTGATGAGATGAACAGTATTATAACTGCACAGACTGGAAAAGCAGCAGATCTTGTAAGATTTCCAGGTGGTTCTAGTAACACAATAAGTAAAACGTACTGCTATGGCATAATGAGCCAGCTTGTATGTGCTGTTGAAGAACGTGGATTTAGATATTGTGACTGGAATGTTTCTAGTGGAGATGCAGGTGGAACAACAAGCACATCACAGGTTGTGGCTAATGTTATAGCAGGAATTAAAAGTAATAATGTATCAGTAGTTTTACAGCATGATATAAAGAATTTCAGTGTTGATGCAGTTGAGCAGATAATACAGTGGGGGTTATCGGAAGGGTATACATTTTTACCTATGACATCAACCACACCAATGTCACATCATGGCGTTAATAATTGATTTTAAAGTGACTTGAATTATATATATTAATAACAGGTGGATTTGCTATTGGTATTGTGATATAATTCTATTATATTGAAAGTACGGATGTATATGAGGAGTGGAATCGTTATGGGAGGCTGTTATCTTGGAATGGCAGGGCATGATGTGTTTAACAATAAAGTGCGTGAGATTGTGAACACTAATGAACACAGAGTTGTTCTATTAGCTCTGGATATAAGTAATTTTAAGTATATTAATGATTTTTACGGCATGGATGAAGGTGACAAGGTTATGCAGGATATTGCAGACTTTTATTTTATTAATGAACCATTGTGCCTTGCTTCACACGGAATCGGGTTTGACCAGTTCAGGGGTGCTTATAAAGTTGATAATATGACGGATGAAGATGTAGTAGGATATATTACAAGAAAGAATCGCATTTTTGAGAAAGAATTGTCAGAAAGATATCCTCTTGTGTATCAGCATGTTTATGTTGGATTGTATTTTTATGACGATCCGTCACTTGATGTACGTATGGCAGTTGACCGTGCTAATCTTGCAAAGAAATCAACAAAAGGAAGATTTGATATTCCATGTTGTGTATATTCAGCGGATAATTGCAATGAATATCTTGAACATATGGATATGTCTAATGAATTTGTGAGAGCGTGTGAGGAAGAAAGAATAGAAATTTTCCTTCAGCCTAAGATATCAGTATCGCATAATTGTGTTGCAGGTGCAGAGGCGCTTGTAAGAATGAAGACAAGAGCAGGCGAGCTTGTTTCACCAGCCAGATTTGTTCCGGTGCTTGAACATACAGGAATGATTGGAAAGCTTGATGATATTATGCTTGATAAAACCTTTGCTTTCCAGAGACAATGCATTGATAAGGGAATTAAGCCTGTTCCTGTCTCGGTTAATATATCAAGGCAGAGATTTACAAGTGAAGATTTGTTAAAATATATGCTTCAGTTGCAGGATAAGTATCAGATTGATTCAGCGCTTATTGAACTTGAGATACTTGAAACGACATTTATTGATGCACTGGATGCTATGATTGATGTTATTAATGCATTAAGGGTAAAGGGATTTAAGATTAATGTTGATGATTTTGGCTCAGGATATTCATCACTTAATCAGATTGCCAATATTCCTGCTGATATTATTAAGTTTGACAGAGTATTTGCGAGTAGGTCATTAAAGAGCGATAAAGGAAGACAAGTTATAAAGTCACTGATTAAGATGCTTAAGATGGTAGAATATGAACTTGTATTTGAGGGAGTTGAGACTAAAGAGGATCTCGACACAGTTGTTTCTTATGGTTGTGATGTTATACAGGGATTTTATTTTGACAGACCACTTCCTGCTAATGAATTTGTTGATAAATATTATACTGGCAGCAGGGAGATTACTTATGGGACGTAGTACGGACATTAATGAGAATGAACATTTGCAATATATTTTTAATGATTATAAGAGTGGTATAGAACATGGGATTCTTGTTGCTAACCTTACATATGAGCTTGCTAAGAGACTTAAGCTTGATGAACGGGAATGCTATGAACTCAAGATTGCCGGAATGATGCATGATATTGGAAAACTTAAATTATCAGAATACTTATATGGCAGAAATTCGGGTGAATTATCAGTCGAAGAGATGAAATATATGAGAATGCACTCTAAAATCAGCTTTGATGTATTGAAAAATTATGATTATTCAGATAATATAATGAAAGTTGTTCTCTATCACCATGAGTGTTTCGATGGAAGTGGTTATCCTGATAATCTTAAAGGAACAGATATTCCATTGGGTGCAAGAATTCTTAAGGTGACAGATGAATTTGCTGCGCTGATATCTGACCGGCCGTATAGGAAAGCATTTGACATTGATACGGCTGTGAATATTCTTATTGAAGAGATTAAGAATCTTGATATGAGAGTATTTATTGAGTTTCAGCGAATGATTCACGAGGAAGAAACATTTGAGATAATAAGAAATAGTAAGATAGATTTAGATAGTCTTAGTCTTGAAGATATTCTATCCTTCGCAGATTAGTATTTAATTACAGGAAAGAGGTAAAGTAAGATGGCAGAGTCAATGGTTGGCTTAAAGAGATCGCACAGATGTACAGAGGTTTCATCGGCTGATATTGGTAAGAAGGTTACTGTAATGGGTTGGGTTGCCAAGAGAAGAAATCTTGGTTCACTTATTTTTGTTGATTTAAGAGACAGGAGTGGAATTCTCCAGATTCTTTTTGATGAAAATATAATTGGTAAGGAAGGCTTCGACAAGGCATATGCACTTCGTAATGAATTCGTAATCGCTGTTGAGGGTGAAGTTATTAAGAGAAGCGGTGCAGTTAATGAGAATTTAAAGACAGGTGACATTGAGATTGCTGCAAAGACTTTAAGAATTCTTTCAGAGTCAGAGACACCTCCATTCCCAATAGAGGAAAATATCCAGACTAAGGAAGATATCAGACTTAAGTACAGATGTCTTGATCTTAGAAGACCTGATATCCAGTCTAATATTATTATGAGAAGCAAGGTTGCAACTCTAACAAGAGCATTTCTTGCAAATGAAGGCTTTTTAGAGATTGAAACACCTATGCTTACCAAGTCTACACCAGAGGGAGCAAGAGATTATCTTGTACCAAGCCGTATTCATCCAGGTAAGTTTTATGCGCTTCCACAGTCACCACAGCTCTTTAAGCAGATGCTTATGTGTTCTGGCTATGACAGATATATGCAGATTGCAAGATGCTTCAGAGATGAGGATTTAAGAGCAGACAGACAGCCTGAATTTACACAGATTGATATGGAATTATCATTCGTTGATGTTGATGATGTAATCGATGTTAATGAAAGACTTCTTGCATACCTTTTTAAGGAAGTTCTTGATGTTGATGTAAAGCTTCCAATCCAGAGAATGACATGGCAGGAAGCTATGGACAGATTTGGTTCTGATAAGCCTGATTTAAGATTTGGTATGGAATTACAGAATGTATCAGATATTGTTAAGGATTGTGGATTTGGAGTATTTACGGGAGCACTTGAGAATGGCGGTTCTGTAAGAGGAATCAACGCAAAGGGACAGGGAAGCATGCCTCGTAAGAAGATTGATGCACTTGTTGATTTTGCTAAGGGATATGGTGCAAAAGGTCTTGCTTATATTGCAATTCACGAAGATGGTTCATATAAGTCATCATTTGCAAAGTTTATGACAGAGGATCAGATGAATGCCCTTGTTAAGGCTATGGATGGTGAAGCAGGGGATCTTCTTTTATTCGCTGCTGACAGAAATAAGATTGTATGGAATGTACTAGGTGCTTTAAGAGTAGAACTTGCTGATCAGATGGGACTTCTTGATAAGTCTGATTATAAGTTTTTATGGGTAACAGAGTTTCCACAGTTTGAATGGTCAGATGAAGAAGAAAGATATGTTGCAATGCATCACCCATTCACAATGCCTATGGATGAGGATCTTGATATGCTTGAGACTAATCCTGGTGCAGTTCGTGCAAAGGCTTATGATATTGTTCTTAACGGAACAGAAATCGGTGGTGGTTCAGTAAGAATCCATCAGGCTGATGTTCAGAGCAGAATGTTCAAGGCACTTGGACTTACAGATGAAGTTGCTAATGAAAAGTTCGGATTCCTGCTTGACGCATTCAAGTATGGTGTTCCTCCACATGCAGGACTTGCTTATGGTCTTGACAGACTTGTAATGCTTATGGCTAAGAGAGATTCAATCAGAGATGTTATTGCCTTCCCTAAGGTAAAGGATGCATCTTGTCTCCTTACTAATGCACCTGATGTTGTAGATGCTAAGCAGCTTGATGAGCTTTCAATTAAGATTGAAGAAGAGAAAACTGAAGAGTAAGATATAATAAATGCCCTGCACTGATTTGAAAGTGCGGGGCATTATTTTATATGATATTTATAAAAATGTTATTTGATAGTAATCTGTTCAACAGATGTATCAGCACCACTTGTGCTTACTCTGTAAAGGACTCCCTGATCTTCATAATACTGGAAAAATGTGTATTTTGATGTGCAGTGAATGTTGGTAATATTGCCTATAGCAATAGTTTCAATCTGCGTTCCATCAATATTCATCCTGTAAAGGCCTGTCATTCCATCTGTGCTTTCCACCTGGAAAAATATTTTGTTTCCATACACATTATAATTAACGACTTTGTTTCCTTTTTCTCCATACAATAATTCAAGAGTTTTGTTAGATGTATTAAGTCTTACAAGTGAATAGTTCTTACTTAAGTCAATATAATATGCATAGCCGTTCTCAACATCTGCAAGATATGAATTGCAATCATATAATACAGAGGTTTTATCAGTTTTGGTATCGTAACTTAATATGTTGTGTTTTCCGACAGGATCAGAAAAATATATTGTTCCGTTATGGACGCACGCAGGTGAGTAAGGTGTGTCGGAAATTTTGGTATCCTTCTTTCCTGCAATGTCTACTTTATGGAAAGCCAGAGGCGTTGTATCACTATAATGCTGGTAATATAACGAGTTACCAGATAAGGCTATTGTTCCGGAAAGACTGTCGTATAATGCTTTCAATGACTCGCCGTTTAAGTTACAGCGGTAAACACCGAATAGCTGTCCCCTGAATATTGTTCCAATTGTTTCCTGCTTGAAATTATTCTTGACATAATATATGTAACTGCCACAGACATTGATGGATGCAACACTGTCATCATTTAATTTCATGGCATTAGTGCAGTCTGAATTCATTACATATAATTTGTTATAATCGTATGGATTGGCAAAATATATTTTGTCATTGTATTCGCAGAACAAACCTCCGTTATTGAGGTTACCTGCCGAATTGCCAATAGCATTATCGTTGTTGTATACGATTCGGCTGCTTCGTATAGATAAAAATATTAATACTGCGAGTAATAATCCTATTATAGTTATTACACTTATTGTGATGGCTTTTTTCATATGTTATCACTACTCCCTTATGAACATTATTTAAGAACGTTTTCTTAAGTATAACATAAAGTACATTTATTGCATATCATTAAAAATGTGATACAATAAGAACAATACATCGCTTTAAAGAGGAGAAGTATATGTTAGATCTTAATGAGATACGAAATAATATTGATAAAATTGACAGTCAGCTTGTAGAACTGTTTGAAGAGAGAATGAAACTGACAACTGAGGTTGCAGAATATAAGATTGAGACAGGAAAGAAAGTTCTTGATCCAGCAAGAGAGAAAGCTAAGTTAGAATCTGTAAAGAAGCTTGTCAAGAATCCTGATAATGTGCATGCTATTGATGATTTGTTTGCACAGATTATGGCTAACTCAAGAAAAAACCAGTATATGCTGCTTGAAAAAATGGGACAGACTTTGAGAGAACCATATGAGGCAATTGATGAGATTAATAAAAAGAACTGTAAGGTTGTATATCAGGGGGTACCGGGGGCATATTCATATGCTGCCATGATTAATTTCTTTGGCAAGGATGTTGATAATTTCAATGTTCCTACATGGAGAGAGTGCATGGAGGCAGTTAAGCAGGGGAAGGCTGATTATGCTGTACTTCCTATAGAAAATTCCAATGCTGGAATTGTTGCTGATGTGTATGATCTGTTACAGGAATATAATAATTACATAATAGCAGAAACTTATGTTAAGATTGAACATTTGTTACTTGGACTTCCAGGAACTGACCTTGAAAACGTAACTGCTGTATATTCACATCCACAGGGACTTATGCAGTGTGACAGATTCTTAGATACTCACAAGGACTGGCAGAGAATCAGTCAGGCTAATACAGCACTTGCGGCAAAGATGATTTTTCAGGAGCATAATAAGACTCATGTTGCCATTGCAAGTAAGGAAGCTGCAGAGCTTTATGGTCTTGATATCTTAAAGTCTGGAATTACAGACCAGGAAGGCAATACAACAAGATTTGTTATTGTTACTAATACAAGAAAGTTTGTTAAGAATGCACAGAAGATGAGTATTGTGTTTGAAACAGCTAATGAAGCAGGCACTCTATATAATCTTTTAAGTCATATTATATATAATGGACTTAATATGAATAAGATTGAATCAAGACCTATTGAAGGGAATGTTGAAGGAAAGAGATGGAATTTCCGGTTCTTTGTTGATTTTGCTGGTAACATTGATGATCCAAGAGTTATGAACGCATTAAGAGGTATTGAAGAAGAAGCTGAATCTATTAAGTTGCTTGGAAACTATTAATGTGTTAGAATTATAAAGATGTCGTCAGACAATAAGCCATTAGATAAGTGAGGAAATTAGAGTGAATTTAGAAGAAGCAAAGCTTAAGCTTTCAAAGTACTGTCAGGAACAGATATTAAGATATTATGATGAATTATCAGATGATGAGAAGGCAGCACTTCTTGAACAGATCGATAAGACTGATATGGAAGTTTTATCGGCAATTGAACATAAGTCTGAGCTTGTTAAGAAAGGTGAAATTACACCTCTTGGTGCAATGGAACTTGATGAGATAGAAGCTGACTATGATACATTTAAGAATACAGGTGTAGAGGCAATTAAGGCTGGCAAGGTTGGAGCAATTCTTCTTGCAGGCGGAATGGGAACAAGACTTGGCTCGGATAATCCTAAGGGAATGTATAATGTAGGTGTTAACAAGGAACTTTATATATTCGAGTGCCTTATTAATAATCTTATGGATGTTGTTAAAGAGACAGGAACATATATACATTTATTCGTTATGACTAGTGAGAAGAATAATGATGCTACAGTTTCTTTCTTTGAAGAGAAGAATTTCTTCGGATATAAGAGTGAATATGTACATTTCTTCAAACAGGAGATGGCAGCAGCTACTGATTATAATGGTAAGATATACCTTGAAGAGAAGGGAAGGATGGCAACATCACCTAATGGTAATGGTGGATGGTATATCTCTTTAAAGAAGGCTGGATTAACAGAGGTTCTTGAGAAGAACGGAATTGAGTGGCTGAATGTATTCGCTGTTGACAATGTCCTTCAGAGAATTGCAGACCCTGTATTTATCGGTGCTACAATTGAAAAGCACTGTGCAGTTGGTTCTAAGGTTGTAAGAAAGGCAGCTCCTGATGAGAAGGTTGGCGTTATGTGTCTTGAAGATGGAAAGCCTTCCATTGTTGAGTATTATGAACTTACTAAAGAGATGATGGATGCTAAGAATGCAAAGGGCGACTCTGCATATAATTTTGGAGTTATTCTTAATTATCTGTTCAGGGTTTCTGATCTTGAAAGGATTGTTGGAAAGAATCTTCCATTACATATTGTTGAGAAGAAGATTCCATATATTGACGAGAATGGTAATCTTGTTAAGCCTGAAAAGCCTAATGGATATAAGTTTGAGGGTCTTGTTCTTGATATGATTCATGAGCTTGACAGCTGTCTGCCATTCGAGGTAGTAAGAGAAAAAGAATTTGCACCAATTAAGAATGCAACAGGTATTGATTCGGTTGAATCAGCAAGAGAACTTCTTAAGAAGAATGGTGTTGCAATTTAACATATTTTGTTGTATGTTATTAATAAGCGCTGTACAACTGGCGGAAGATGCCTTATAGGCATTGTGGGATAACCCACAGGGAGTACAGTTTATATTAAGAAAAGCCGACCGCCTGGGCAACGTTAAGCTATAAGCTGCGTTCCCAGATAGTCGGTTTTTTTGCGCGAGTAGCGATGAGGATAGGAGTGAAAATTCACAATCATGCTTGCATGGATTGGGGATTTTTCACGGATATTCGAGGAGCACCGCGACAATGCCAGAATGAAATTCTGGCATCTTCGCTACTCGCGAAAAAGAACCATGAGGAGTGAACGCAGTCATCACATTTAACAGGAGGTCAGTTATGACAATTAAGAACCTTTCAGAGGAATTATCAGGATGTGCTTATCCGGGCAGAGGAATTGTTGCCGGTATGTCAGAGGATGGTAAGAAGGCAGTTTCAGCTTACTTTATTATGGGAAGAAGCGAGAGCAGCCGTAACCGTGTATTTGTACAGGACGGAGAGGGTATCAGAACAGAAGCTTTTGACCCATCAACACTTTTAGTTGCACCAGAGCTTATTATCTATGCCCCTGTAAGAGTACTTGGCAATAATACTATAGTTACTAATGGGGATCAGACTGATACGGTTTATGATGGCCTTTCAGAAGGAAAAACATTTGAAGAATCTTTAAGAGTAAGAAAATATGAGCATGATGCACCTAACTATACACCAAGAATCTCAGGAATCCTTCATATTGAGGATGGTTCCTATAATTATGCAATGTCTATCTTAAAAAGCAATAATGGCAATCCGGACTCCTGTAACCGTTATACATTCTCTTATGGAACAGCACTTGCAGGGGAAGGACATTTTATTCATACATATATGGGCGATGGCAATCCGCTGCCTAGTTTTGAAGGAGAACCAAAGCTTGTGGCAATTCCGGATGAGATTGATGAATTTACCGGTCTGTTATGGGAAAGCCTGAATGAAGAAAATAAAGTATCTCTGTTTGTACGTTATATCAATATTGCAGACGGTACCTGCGAGACAAGAATTGTAAATAAAAATAAATAAGAGAGGGAGAAGCACAATGAAAGAATTACAGTTAAAGTATGGATGTAACCCGAATCAGAAACCTTCCAGAATCTATATGAATGACGGATCGGAACTTCCGATCAAAGTGCTTTCCGGAAAACCTGGATACATTAACTTTCTGGATGCTTTTAATGGCTGGCAGCTGGTATCCAATCTGAA
>ENA-OPCI01001711-OPCI01001711.1-human-gut-metagenome-genome-assembly--contig:-NODE-1711-length-11854-cov-3.110348_pt1 | contig 11854 bp, 10 predicted proteins | sample MGYA00241564_ERZ501479 | MGnify/ENA primary metagenome ERZ501479 (study PRJEB25962, sample SAMEA2042630) | human gut metagenome | biome: human gut; feature: human-associated habitat; material: faeces...
AGAAGAAAGGCTTTTTCTTGTCCTTTCTGCCTTCCATATCGGCAATAAACATATTGGCCACTCTCGTATCACGCTCCAAGGCAGTATTGCCCTTGGTCTCGGTGTGTATGCCGGGCACACCTCCAAAGATAACTCTGCCAAAAGGAGGGTCTGCCCATGTAGCACTGGGATAAGTCTGAATGTCGTAGCCCAAAGCTTGCAGTCTGCGGATGAGCAACGGCTGGACATGAGCCGGCTCAAAACTCTCCCAATAATAGCACGACAAACCAAAGAAGAGACTGAACACACCACTTCGCGTACCATTGCTGCCACTCACATGATTGGCAAACCATTGATTCTGTTCGGCAAACTGATAGGTATGAGGCATACATTCTGGAGTAAGTGCCCTGCGATTCCATGAATCTAACAAGATAACCACAATATTGGGCAGAGAATCGGGTTCCACCGTCTCAAGCTGATGTACGGGATACAGCAAGTCTGTACTCTGTCGACCACTGGTCTGCCCCACTCCTCTTGGCTGTTTGCAGCCCCATTTGAGCAACAAACCATTCGAGGTAGTAGGGAAATAATAAGGCAGCAAGGTGGCACTCTTCATCACCGACTGATGCTGATAGAATGCAGCATAGATATGCCATAGATGAGCATAAAGTGTACAGCCTACGAAAATACCTGCCACCAACCAGACATAAGCTTTCTTCCTCAACAGCCACACGCGATGCGACAGATACCAAACGCCTACCACAATGGCGGCAACGATGGCAAAAAGTCCTGCCTCCTTGAGGTAAAGCAAGGCATCAAAGTTGAATATCTCGCCTGCTCCCTCACCGAAAACCATACTCAGTACAAAACCATTGATATGGAAATGATAGATGGCATAGACCAGAGAGTTAAGATAATTGAGCACACAGAGCAACACCACGCCCACTATCTGCACAACCCTTGCTGTCTTGGGAAAACGGCATAACAGCACAAGGAAGCCCAACAGATAAGGCAATAAAGCAAACTGCGAGGCATGGCTCACACAGGATGCTGCAAAGAAAACCCATCCCTCAAAATCCATATAGTCGAGGACGGGACTGCCCACGATGTAGAAGCCAAACTGAATAGCTATCAATATTGTGGAAAAGGCATAAAACAAAAATCCTTGTTTCAGGCCATTTATCAATTGATTCTTATAAGTCATATTTAGGTAAAAAACTTTTTTCTTCCAAACTTGTCTATAGCTTCAGAAGTTTAGCAAACTCCCATACCACGATTCCTGCCGTAACGCTGACATTGAGCGAGTGCTTGGTGCCAAACTGAGGTATCTCAAGACAGCCGTCACTCATATCCACCACGTCCTGCTTTACTCCTTTCACCTCGTTGCCGAAAATAACGGCATAGCCTTTAGGGAGTGAAGAATTCTCTTGCTTTTCTTGCTCCGAAGGCTGACGAAATATCTTTTGGTGAGCATCAGGGAGATTCTGGAGTTTGGTAGATCCTTCCACCTGCTCGATACTATATACAAAATAGCCTTTCTCCTTCAATTTCTCCACAGCTTCCTCGGTGGTCTTGAAGTATTCCCAGTCTACGCTGTCCTCTCCGCCAAGAGCAGTCTTGTGTATCTCGGCATTGGGAGGCGTGGCAGTAATACCACACAGATAAACACCCTCTACCCTGAAGGCATCGCACGAACGGAACACGCTTCCCACATTATACAAAGAGCGTACATCATCGAGAACCACTATCAGGGGCAGTTTCTCTGCTTCCTTGAACTCCTCCAGCGTGAGGCGGTTCATCTCTATCGTTCTTAACTTACGCATTTCCCTCTGCTTCCTTTGTTTTATAGGCCAAGGCGTACATACGTATCTGCTTGATCATGGCCAAGAGACCGTTGCTGCGTGTAGGACTCAAGTGATCCTTCAGTCCTATCTTCTCTACAAAATACAGGTCGGCATCCATGATTTCAGAAGGAGTATGACCGCTCAACACACGTATCAAAAGGGCTATAATGCCTTTTACGATGAGCGCATCGCTGTCGGCTGTGAAGACAAGTTTACCGTCCTTATAGTCACATTGCAGCCACACACGGCTCTGACAGCCGTCGATTAAGTTCTGCTCGTTCTTGTATTTCTCGTCGAGAGGAGCCAGTTCGTTGCCCAAGTCTATGAGCATCTGATACTTGTCCATCCAGTCGGTAAAGTCCTGAAACTCCTCTACTACCTCGTCCTGCAATTCGTTGATTGTCGCCATTATTTTATCTCCTTTATTTCGTTTACAGTTATCAGTTTATATAGTTTGTCATTAGGGCGCACCTTGCCAGGCACAGGGATTGAAACTCTCCAGCCCTGCTTGGCCACCTCTACAGGCTTCAACTCATAGCGTATCTCATCGGCATTGAGATACATCACACCTGTAGTGTTGCCCGTAATGAGCAGTTTCTGCCCCTGCTCTATCTCAGAAGCCTCTATAGCCACCTCTGCCACACCGAGCTTGGAGAAGTATTTCATCACTTTGCCCACGAGCACCTTCTTCTCAGTAGCTACAGAGCCATAGTGCTTGTTCCATTCGCCAAGAGTCTGTCCCTGGTAATATCCGTCCCAGAAACCGCGATTGAAGACAGTAGCCAACTTCTCGTCCCAGGCATCCTTCTTCTCCTCGGTAAAGGTTCCGTCGAGCACAGAGGCTATAGCCTCCTTGTAGCATTTCACTACGGTGTATACATATTCTGCACCACGTGCACGTCCCTCTATCTTGAACACACGCACACCTGCATCCATCATACGGTCGATGAAACGTATGGTCTTCAGATCTTTAGGACTCATCACATACTTGTTGTCTATCTCGAGCTGATTGCCTGTTTCATTGTCTGTAACGGTATAGCTTCGACGACATATCTGCACACACTCTCCTCGGTTGGCTGAACGGTTGGCATTGGCAAGACTCATATAGCACTTGCCCGATACAGCCATGCACAAAGCACCATGACAGAACATCTCTATTCTGATCTTCTTGCCCATAGGGCCGCAGATGTTCTGGCGTTCTATCTCTTCATGGATATGCTTCACCTGGTCCATATTCAGTTCGCGTGCCAATACAGACACATCAGCAAAACGGGCATAGAACTTCAGCGCCTCTGTATTGGAGATGTTGAGCTGGGTAGAAAGGTGTACCTCCTCTCCTACCTCATTACAGTAGGCCATGACAGCCACATCGCTGGCTATAACAGCCGAGATGCCTGCCTCCTTAGCTGCATCAATGATTTCTTTCATCGTAGCTATATCCTCATCATATATCACGGTGTTTACCGTCAGATATGTCTTAATGCCATGCTCATTGCAGGTGGCAGCTATCTCGCGCAGGTCGTCGATGGTGAAATGGTTGGCTGAGTGTGAACGCATATTCAGCTTACCAATACCGAAGTATACCGAGTCTGCACCAGCCTGTATGGCAGCAGCCAACGACTCACGTGAGCCTACTGGTGCCATGACCTCAAATTCTTTTATCTTATCATTCATAAATGTCGTTTATTACTTTGCGGCTGCAAAGTTACGCAAAAAAAACTAAGTTCACAAGTTTGAGTTTCATTATCTTATGAACTTTTCGCTCTATAACTCATTTGTAAGAAGATAATAGCCCCCTATAACTGTCGATAGGATTAGCAGCAAAAGCCATAAAACGAAAAAGAGCCTTGACCTAAAAGTCAAGACTCTTGCCACGATAAAAGTCGAGAAGACTGTTCTGATAAAGCGACTCATACTTGGCTTGCACCATGTCGCTCTGTGCCTTGAGGAGATTGTTTTTAGCCTCATTAAACTCAGTAATGCTGGCCTTACCATTCTCGTACTTTCCCTGAGTAAGCCGGAAGGCATCCTCATTGGTTGCCACAGCCTGTCGGCTGCTCACATAGCGCGACTCGGCAGCTATGGCATTGTAGTACACCTGCTGAATCTCCTTATAAAGAGATTTCTTGGCATCCTCTAACTTAAGTACCTGATTGTCATGGTCTATACGGGCTGAACGCACACTGTTGCGGGTGGAGAAACGATTGAAGATAGGCACGTTGAGACTCAAACCAAGATACTGACTGAAATTGTTTTTAAGTTGCTTGCCAAACGAGTCGGCATCAAAACCACTCGTCTTGTAGTAGTTGCTGCCCAGCCCTGCATTGAACGCCAGTTGAGGATAATAAGCCGATTTAGCTATAAGAACAGAATATTCGGCTCCCTTAACACGCAACTCCTGTGCTTTGATTTCGGGTTTGCTCACAAGGGCATCGGCAAAGACGACAGAGGGAGATGCAGGCACATAAGACTCGGGATTGATATGCGAGGTCTCAGGACGCAGGATAGAGAAGCCATCGGGCGAGGGGAGTTCGAGCAACTGCGACAGGTCGAGTAGGGAGAGCTGGCAGTTGTTGCTGGCTGTGGTAAGCGTAAGCTGACTCTGCGCCAAAGCAGCTTTCTGCTGAGAGAGTTCTGCCACACTTGCCTTACCATTCTCTACAATAGTCTGCAGGCGAGCCACTTGCATGGAGTCGATACTCACCTGTCGGCGAGCCACATCGGCTATCTCCATATTATTGAGAGCCTCGATGTATGCCTTGGCCACATTCATACTCAAATCGTTGCGTGCCTTACTCAGGTCGGCATCAGCTGCATCAAGATTGAGTTTGCTAAGACGTATGTTGTGGGTCGTCTTGTTGCCATCGAAGAGAGAGACTGTTGTTCCCAATGAGAAAGAGGTAGAACTGGTGGTACGGTCTTCGTAAGTATTCTGTGCCGTCAGTCCACGACCGAAGGAGATGTTCTCGCCAACCGAGGCATTGAGGTCGGGTAGGCGAGAGTTCTTATTGGTATTGAGCTGCAAAGCCTGCTGCTCGCGTATGTTTTGCATCTGCTTCACCGTGATATTGTGCTCTAAAGCATAGTCGATGCACTGGCGAAGGCTCCATGCCTTCTGTGCCTGAGCCTCGCCCAAGGCGCAGAAAGCCATTGCCGACAATATAGTAAAACGGATATTCATCATTTTCATGCTTTATTTATTAGTATGCTTATTCATCATCCTTGTTGTCTGCCACAATCTCAGGACCTCTCACTCTGTCTTTCAGCGACAAGCCCTTCTTGATCTCGATATTCACGCCGTCGCTCAGTCCTGTCACCACCTGCTTGCGCTCATAGGTTTTCTTCTCACCACTACCCTTGACAATATATACAAAGGTACTGTCGCCACTAAACTCGATGGCACTCTCGGGCACGGTAACAACATTCAAGGCCTTGGCCAGAACTATCTCTGCATTGGCACTATAGCCAGAGCGAATCTTGCCACCCTTGACAGAACGAACAGCAGCCTTCACCTCAAACTGGTTGGCACCATTGTTCTCTGTAGCCTTAGGAGAAATATACTCCAAGTCGGCATCAAACTTAAGATCCTGCATGGCACCAATGGTGATCTTCATCGGCATTCCTATAACAAGATTTCCCACCTCAGTCTCGTCGATGTTGCCACGGAAGATAAGGTCGTTCATATTTGCCACACTGGCTATGGTAGTACCATCATTGAAGGTATTGGAAAGAATGACCGAGTTGCCCACCTTGACAGGAATATCGAGAATAATACCCGAGATAGTGGAACGTATGAGGGTAGAAGAGGCATTGGCATTACTCTTCGACACACCATCACGTACAACTTCGAGAGCATCTTCGGCAGCCACCTTTTCCTCGCGGGCCTGCTTGAGGGCCTGCTTTACCTTGTCGAACTCGTCGGCGCTTACCAACTGCTTCTTATACAGGTTTTCCTCACGTCCGAAGTCTACCTGTGCCTGTTTCAGATTGATTTCAGCCAGGCGCACACGAGCCTGAGCGCTGCTAAGTTGTCCCATATCGGGAATCACCTTTACCTTGGCTATCACCTCGCCAGCCTGCACATAGTCGCCAGCCTCCTTGCAAATTTCGGTAATAATACCGCTTATCTGTGGCTTTACGCTTACCTCGTTGCGTGGTTCTATCTTACCTGTTATGACGGTGGTTTTCAACACATCACCCATCTTAGGTACAAACTCGCTATACTCGGTAGCTTTGGGTTGAGATTTCTGATACAGGAAGACGAATGTTCCTACAAAAATTAAGGCGACAATGGCCGCTACAATCAGTTTGGAATACTTTTTCATATCGTTGTTTTTTTTATATTTTCATGATGTAACTTATTGAACTTTAGCTGGATAGTTTATTCATCACGCATAGCATCTACGGGCTTGATACTCATGGCTCGCCAGGCGGGTGCCAGTCCTGCCAAACCTCCAAGGAGACTGATGAGCAGGGCTGAGAAGATGGCCGTCCAGAAGTTGACCTGGAAGTGGGCAGCCAAAACACCGTCTGTGGTATTGGCCAATTCTATCAGCTGCAGGATTGCCACACCGAAGATAATGCCACTCATACCTGCTACAAGGGTCAGGATAATACTCTCCGAGATGATTTGTGACAGTATCATCCTGGGAGTGGCGCCGATGGCACGTCGGATTCCTATCTCGATGGTGCGTTCCTTTACCGTTACCATCATGATGTTGCTCACACCGATAGCTCCGGCCAACAGGGTGCCTATGCCTACCAACCAGATGAGGAAGTTGACTCCATTAAACAGGTTGTCGAGCATCTGGAAGAGTACCTCGGTATTGAACACCATGAGTCCTTTTTCGTCAGTAGGATCAATGGAGTGGGCACGTGCAACGGTTTCGCGCATACGCTGCGACAACTTGCTCATCACAACACCTTTATTGCCCGTTACGGCTATGATATCGACAGCCGTACCACGATTATAGGCTGTACGCAAGACAGACAGGGGTAGGGTGATAGTCTCATCGGCCTGTCCTCCAAGGTCCACTCCATTTCCCGAACGGTAGTCTACTCCCACTACGGTATAGTAGGTGGAATCCACTCTGACCGTCTTGCCACATGGGTCGCCGCCACCTGGGAAGAGATTCTTATAGATCTGTTTTCCAATGACACATACCTTGCGCTGCTGGCGCACATCCATATCGTTGATGTATCTGCCATAAAACATCTTTGGAACAGAGACTTTTGCATAATCAGAATTGACGCCCTGTGCGCTGCCACTGAAACTCTTGTCGGCAAAGACAACATTTTTTCTTCCTCCGAAGAGGAGCGGGGTGATGACATCAAGCTCAGGCATCCGCTGGCGCAGTCGTTCCAGGTCTTTTTCCTCCATCTGCCAGGAACGTCCTTTATTGAATCCTTTATAAGGTTTGGTGGTATTCTGTGCCCATATTACTGCGGTATTGGTGGCAAATCCAGAGAAGTTAGCTTGCAGCAATTCCTTCAGTCCCTGTCCACCTCCCATCAGGACAATGAGCATGAACACACCCCAGAACACACCGAAACCTGTCAAGAGACTGCGGCTCTTGTTTCTCGTGATGGTGTCGAGAATCTCCTTATATGTATCTAAATCGAAACGCATATATTAAAGGTGTAAGCCTAATTAAAAATTAAACACTTCACATTAAACATTAAATGACTATTCCGCTCTCAACGCCTCTATAGGACGTATTTTAGCTGCCTTGATAGCAGGTATGAGTCCGGCAATGGTTCCTGCTATCACGATGGTGATGGTGGCTCCGATACAAGTACCTATACCCACCGTGGGGTTGACAAACATGGTTGCTTTGAAAAGTCCCGTATCTACAGTAGTATGACCTATGGTTTTGTCCATCAGCTCATTGGCTGCCACGCCACACACCATACCTATATATCCAAAGAACGAAGTGATGATGATACTCTCGGTGATGATGAGTTTCAATATTGACCAAGGTTTGGCTCCTATGGCCTTGCGCACACCAAACTCGCGGGTCCGTTCCTTTACGGTGATGAGCATAATGTTGCTCACGCCCACAATGCCGCTCAGTAGGGTAAAGAGTCCTATTATCCAGAGGGCAGACTGGATGATGGCGATACCCTGATTCATCTGTATATTGTCCAAATAGCGATTCCACAGCCATAGACTTCGCTCGTCATCAGGAGCTGCCTGATGGTTCTTGTTGATGCTGGCACGATAATTTTTCTCAAAGGCCCGATTGTCTTCCACACTCTTCATATTCTTGAGAGTAAACTCAATGTCGCCAGCCTTGTCGCCCTTGGCATAAATGGTCTTGACAGTACAGAAAGAGGTGAATGCCTCGTTATTCTGTCGCGTCTCATCGTCCTTGTAGATTCCTACCACCTTGAAGGAAAGGTCGCCCAACTTGACATTCTTGCCTACGAGCAACCGATAGTCTTTTACCAGTTCCTTGGCCTGACTACGACTCATCACAACCACCTTTCTGCGCTGCTGCATATCTATTTGATTGATGAATCGCCCTTTCAGCATCTCTATTTTGTTGATTTTGGTATGGGAAGGATAAACACCTGTCAGCGTCTGGGCGGCTATATAGTTGTCGCCATAATTGATATTCACACTATATTGCTGCAGCTGTCCGCCCACATCGCCTACCTGATGTGCATAGACATGATCGGTAATGAGCATATCCTTGTCGTTGAGGTCGATAGGTCTTCCTTCTTTCAGACCATTATAGGCCTTCGAAGTGTTCTGTCCATATACTACCATTGAGTTGGCCAGAAATCGGTCACTCTGCTGCAACTGGGCGTTGATGAGCCCATTGCCTGCTCCCAAGAGGAAGATGAGCATAAAGATGCCCCATGCCACGGCAAAGCCTGTAAGCGATGTACGAAGCTTGTTGCGCTTCGACGTACTCCATATCTCTGACAGGAGTGAGGAGTGAAAGGTGAAGGATGAAAATTTCATTTGCATTAGTTATTTATAAGTTAGTAAAGCCGAAGAACTATACGAGGAAGACATTAGAATTCTTCTTTCTTTACTCTTCGTTCTTCACTTACTTGACGTAGTCTTTCGACACAAGATGATGATCCCGGTTGTCCTCTATACTTCCTATGAGTCCATCCTTGATATGTATTACCTTGTCGGTCTCGTTGGCCACACCGCTTTCATGAGTCACCACCACAATGGTCATGCCTTCTTTCTGGTGCAGTTCCTTCAACAGGTCCATCACCTCGACACTTGTCTTGGAATCGAGTGCACCGGTAGGTTCATCGGCAAGGATAATCTGTGGTTTGGTAATGAGGGCACGGGCTATGGCCACACGCTGCTTCTGTCCACCCGACATCTCGTTAGGGTAGTGGTTCGCCCATTGCGCCAAGCCTAACTTGTCGAGATACTGCATAGCCAACTCATGGCGCTTACGGCGACCCACTCCCTGGTAAAATAATGGCAATTCTACGTTTTCTACTGCTGTCTTGAACGAGATGAGATTGAACGACTGAAAGATGAATCCTATCATTTTGTTGCGATATTCAGCAGCCCGAGTCTCGCTCAAGTCTTTGATAATCACATCATTCAGACGGTACTCACCCGAATCGTAATTATCGAGTATACCCAATATGTTGAGCAGGGTAGATTTTCCTGAACCCGATGCACCCATGATACTCACAAACTCGCCACGCTCTATGTCGAGACTGATACCTTTCAGCACATGCAGGGGCTGTGCACCCTGATAGGTCTTATTGACGTCTTTTAAGTGAATCATTGTCTTGAATGGTTTAATATTTATTTGAGTACTTTGAGTTGAGTAGTATCAATGTCGGTCACTCCCTTATCATTGATACTTATTTGCTTCGTTGTACCCGTTATATCCATATCGGTAGATCCAAACGAATTAACTTTGATGTGGTCACAATCGGCAGTAAGATGTGAGTCGAAGCTGCCATAATTGGAAACCTCGAAGTCTCTTCCCTTAAGACCAAAACTGCCGTCAAATGAACCATAATTATTGATAAATGCAGAACCTGTAATATGCATCATTTTATCAACATCGAAAGAGCCATTATTATTGATATGTACAGAACCTGCTATATTCATGTCGTTATTGATATCCAGTGAACCATAATTGTTGATTCGAAGAGAATCTGTAATCTGCATAGGATTATCAATATCTAAAGAACCATTATTGTCAATAGATACATAGCCAGCCTTCACTGTTCCCTTGTCGTAATCGAACGAACCATGGTTGGAAATCGCCAAAGACTTACTCTGATTGATGTCGCCATAGAAATCTAAAGCTCCATTGTTGCTGATTTGGTCGATAGAGGGAGCACTGATATAAACTTTAAGACTATAAGAGGAAGTATTGTAGAAATAGGCATATCTGTTCATGATATTCAGTACTCCATCGGTAACTTCAAGTTTGGCCTGTGCTATACATTGCTCGGTGCCTTCCACTGAAACACTATAGGCAGCCGACTGCGTATAGTAAACATCAATACCTATCGCATTGCTGATGGCATGAAAGTCTTTTAAGGCGAACGACTGCTTAATGACTTTCTCGTTATCCAGATGTTTTACTTGTTGTGGAACATTCTGCTTGCTCATAAGATTGACACAACTGGTAAAACTCAGTGCAGCAAACAGTGCTGTTATTATCATTTTTGTTTTCATTTTCTTCATGTATTTATGGGGGTTAAAAACTTCTATTGCGGCATTACATCTATCTCATCGAGTTTACTCTGCAAGGCTTCCTTCACCTCATCGAGTGAAATATCGAGCAATACCATCTGGCGGGCCAACTCGGGCAGGCGTTCTTTCATAAACTCCTGCTTGCGAGTCTTCTTGATCTGTCGCTTGGCTCCTGATGATACGAAATAACCCAGCCCTCGTTTGTTGTAGATGATGCCTTCTGAAGCCAACTGGTCGTACGATTTGACTGTGGTATTGGTGTTTACCTCGAGCAAGACTGCATATTCACGCACACTTGGCACACGCTCGTCTTCTCGATATTTACCTGCCAGTATCTCGTCGCACAATCGTTCGGCTATCTGTATGTATATCGCTTTGTCGTTGCTGAAATCCATAGTTTGTTTTATATTGTTTTATCGACGCAACATCGTGGTAGTGGAGGACGACCCCTATGGCGAGCTTCGCTTCGAAGGCGAGTCGCTGCCCTACATCGGTGGCACGGCGCTGCCGCATGGCGTGGTCATGGGATCGTTCTCGAAGACGGTCACGCCGGGCTTCCGTATGGGATACCTCCTCACGAAGGACCACGACCTGCTGCGCGCCCTTAACACCGCCAAGGAGGCCGCCGACCTGCACACCAATGTGTTCGCCCAGTTCGTGGTGCTCGACTACCTGCGCCACAACGACTTGGACGAGCATCTGGTGAAGATCCGCGAGCTGTACCGAACCCAGGCCCGCGCGATGACCGACGCCATGGCCGAGTTCTTCCCCGCCGAGGTATCCTTCACCAAACCCCAAGGCGGAATGTTCCTGTGGGCCACGCTGCCCGAGGGCCTGAACACCATGGATCTGTTCCCGAAGGCCTTGGAGCGCAATGTGGCCTTCGTGCCGGGTGAGCCTTTCTACGCCCAGCCCGGTGCGTATTCCACTATGCGCCTGAACTTCACCAACGCCGACGCCGACACCATTCGCGATGGCATCCAGCGCTTGGGCGAGGTTATCGCCGCGGCGCTGTAAACCGTTTCGAAGGGGCACTCGCACCCTGTTCGTTTTCCGTATCTTCCGTAGGTGGCGACCTTGGTCGCCCCCTTGTCACAAGGGCGGTTGACCCCGTTGAGGAGGGCCGACCAAGGTCGGCCCCTACGGGCGGAATGACAGGATGGAATAGCAGGGCGAGAGCGCCAACAGACCGAGACGCGTCCCTACACGGGCCGCGGATGGCCTTCCTCGGTGGTGAGGACGACCGGGCCGTCCTCGGTGATGGCGACGGTTTTCTCGAAGTGCACCGAGGGCTTCCCGTCGCGAGTGCGCACACGACAGCCGTCAGAGCATTGCT
>ENA-OPCI01001716-OPCI01001716.1-human-gut-metagenome-genome-assembly--contig:-NODE-1716-length-11838-cov-3.895358_pt1 | contig 11838 bp, 10 predicted proteins | sample MGYA00241564_ERZ501479 | MGnify/ENA primary metagenome ERZ501479 (study PRJEB25962, sample SAMEA2042630) | human gut metagenome | biome: human gut; feature: human-associated habitat; material: faeces...
GTCAGATGCCGCCAAAGCAGATGGATCTATCTCCACTTTCTACCAGAGAATGGCTTTTAACGATGATTGTCGGAATTATTCCATGTGCGGGACTGATTCTGTATATTATCTGGGCGTTTGGTAATAGTGGCAATCTGAACCGGCGTAACTACTGCAGAGCATCCCTGATCCTTCAGGTGATTTCCTATGTGCTTGTGATTTTCTTTGTTATCATCGCAGCGATCGGCAGAGTAAGCTATTATGGTTATTAAATAAGTATCTGATGGGCTTTTCGGCAAGGCAGCAGTGCTTTGTTGAAAAGCTTTTTCATTTTTTTAGAAATTCTTTAGAAATCTATTCCGGTTCTCTTTAGCTTTAGGAGATAGACTATAGTCAAGGATGAGAAAAAGAGGAGAAAAGCAGTTATGGAAATGAATCATGTACTGGTCGTTGAAGACGACAAGGAAATCAGAGAAGGTGTGGAAATATACCTGAAAAGTCAGGGATACGAAGTATTTCAGGCGGCAGATGGGATTGAAGGTCTGGAAGTGATCGAGAAAGAGGAAATCCATCTTGCAATCGTCGATATTATGATGCCGCGGATGGATGGAATCCGTATGACGATGAAGCTTCGGGAAAAATATGATTTTCCGGTGATCATGCTGTCGGCAAAATCAGAGGAAGTGGATAAGATCATGGGACTGAATATCGGGGCAGATGATTATGTGACAAAGCCTTTTAATCCGTTGGAACTGGTGGCTAGGGTGAAATCTCAGCTTCGCAGATATACACAGCTGGGGGCAATGACCGAGAAAAAAGAGAATATTTACGAAACGGGCGGACTTATGATCGATGATGACCGTAAAGAAGTTACTGTTGATGGAGAAAGTGTGAAGCTGACTCCGATTGAATATCGTATTCTCCTTTTTCTTGTGCAAAATCAGGGCAGAGTTTTTTCTATTAATCAGATTTATGAGAACATTTGGAATGAAGAAGCAATCGCAGCAGATAACACGGTAGCTGTTCATATTCGCCATATCAGAGAAAAGATTGAGATCAATCCCAAAGAGCCACGCTACCTCAAAGTAGTATGGGGACTTGGGTATAAAGTGGAAAAAATCTGAATTTCTGCTATGGAAAGTGGATAATCCCGGCACTTCCGGAAGGGCATTTATACAGAAAGGAAATGGGGTAAAATGAAAAAAAGATGGTATAAAAAAAGTGGACTGAAAGGCCTGATGGTTTGTCTGACGATAGTTGCTCTGGTCGTAGGCTGTGTCTGCGGTGGCGCATCGATATTGCTTATGAGCAAGGGCATTCGTCCGCTGGACAGCCGTAAATATGTAGACTCTGAGAGATTTACGGAAAACATGTACGAAACATCGCATACGATCCTGGAAGCACTTGGCGAAACGGAGATTTTAAATGAAAGCAGTAAGGAAGATCTGGTCGATCTTACAGAGCTGAAAGAAGGTAAAAGTCTCTCAAATAAAAATACATCCGGGCTTGCATATAAAGCCGGTGACCTGACAGAGTGGTCAAAGGGTTCCTGGGACAGAAGTGTGAATGTCCTGATCTGCAGAAGACCGGACAGCAGTGATTATTATATGTACTATAATGATTTTGCGGATAAGATCATCAGTGGAGAGCTGAAGTTTGTCTGGGGAAGTGATGAAGAAAAGCTAAGCCAGGAATATACAAAGGATATATTATCGATGCTTTCCGGAGAAGAATATGCTTACTATGATGATGGATATAACTATTCCGGAATTCGTATGGATGATGTAGAGTATGTAGAAGATGCAGATGGAAATGTTGTTTATACAAATATCTGGAATTATGAACCAAGTGGAAACAATGATGCGGCACTGAAAGAGGAATACAAACCAGACGGGGCAGACAGTATCCTTGATATTGTGAATAACAATAAAGAATGGAACGGAAATCTTCAAAAAGCATATCAGTATTTGTATGCAGCACTGGTAAAATACAATAATGCTGTGGATTCTAAAGATGTATTGGATGCGTATGCGCAGGGAAATACAAATTATAAGTATCTTTATGTAGATACAAAAACAAAAAAAGTATATAGCAATATAAAGTCAGTGACTTTCTCCAACTATAAGAAGATAATGACCGATATTGTGGACAGCAATGAGGCGTTCATGGTTATTGAACCGAAACAGCAGGACTGCATGGTGGGAATGGAAAACACTTTAGATCAAACGCTAGCATATTGGCAGCAAATGATCGAAAATTCTGGCCCGGCAGGAGAAAATTATATTTACTGTATTTCAGCGGATTCTGCGTTTCCTGTACTGGACTATGTTGCACAGGAGAAAACATATTACGATAAATTTGAACCATGGATCATGCCACTGCTCATTTTGACTGGTGTGGGATTTATTCTGGCACTTATCGGTCTGGTAATCCTGACGATCGCAGCAGGAAAGACAAATAAAGATCAGGAAGTGCATCTGAATTTCTTTGACCGGTGGTATACAGAAATCGCGGCATTGCTAGTATTTGGAATCTGGATCTATGGAGTTGCGATCATGATGCAGATGATGGATTCGGGAGATATGCGAATGGCAGGTTATCTGGTCGGAATGGGAATCTTGGGCATCTGGAGCGGCGCATGGTTCCTCATGGGATGGCTCAGTCTGGTACGTCGTATTAAGGCGAGATCAATCTGGCGGGACAGCGTACTCAGACATGTCCTGCTTTTTATCAGAAAGATTTTTTCGAAATTTGCGGATATGATTGTTTTTCTGAGTAATAATACGGTCAGCAGAATAAAGACGATCGTGGCATTTGGTGTATTTGTATTTTTGCTATTTATGGCGACAGGATTATTTGTTGGCGCAGATATTCCATTTTTCCTTCTGGTGTTTGTAGTGACCTGCTGGGTAGCTCTTTATTATCTGCTCAAAAAAGCCTGGGGAAGAGAACAGATTCTTGATGGTCTGAAAAAAATCACCGACGGAGATCTTCAATATAAGATTCCGACAGAGAAACTTTTCGGTGAACAGAAGAAGATAGCGGATTATATCAACCATATCGGAGAAGGACTGGATGCAGCAGTGGAAAACAGTCTGAAAAACGAACGAATGAAAACAGAGCTGATCACAAATGTTTCTCATGATATTAAGACTCCGCTGACTTCGATCATAAATTACATTGATCTTCTCAAACGAGAAAATCCTGAAGATCCTAAAATCAGAGGATATCTGGATGTTTTAGAGAATAAAGCACAGCGCCTCAAAGTACTGACAGAAGATGTCGTAGAAGCTTCTAAGGCAAGTACCGGAAATATCTCCCTGGAAATGACAGAACTCAATTTTGTTGAACTTGTAAACCAGGTGATTGGAGAATTTGAAGAAAAATTTGAAGAAAGAAACCTGAAGATGGTGGTCCATTTCGATGAAGAAGAAGCAATCATCTGTGCAGACGGACGCAGACTCTGGCGAGTACTGGAGAATGTTTTTGGAAACGTATCGAAATATGCAATGGAAAATACGAGAGTCTATGTGGATGTAAAAGTTGATCGACCGAATGTGCAGCTTTCCCTCAAAAACATTTCCGCACAGCCACTGAATATCTCGGCAGATGAACTGACGGAGCGGTTTATCCGCGGTGATGTTTCACGAAATACCGAAGGAAGCGGCTTGGGACTGTCGATCGCGAAGGATCTGGTACAGCTCCAGGGTGGAGAGTTCAGATTGTATCTCGATGGGGATCTGTTTAAGGTGACGATTGAATTTAAGATGAAATAATAATAAAAGACCTTGTTCTGAATGATGTCAGAAGGAGGTCTTTTGTCGATTTTCAGATCAGCATATACTCCACATTATGTGTTTTGAGGCAGTCGGAGATCAGGTTCAGGGTTTTGCGCTGAGGATCTTTCTGGAGTTCAATTTCTTTGGACTTTTCGGACAGATGTCGGGTATTTAACATTGTTTTATACCTGTATCCGGTCTGCTACTTCATTTCCAACTGCCAGCCGGCGGTTATTGCTTCCGATGATCAGCCAGTCGCGGCATTTCTGAATAACCTGGATGGTGCTGCCTTCTTTGATGTCCATGTTTCTCATAGTTTCAAGGATTTCCGGAACACCGAACATCCATTTAATGGTACAGGTATCGCCTGTGTTTGTCTGTGATAAAGCTTGCATAAAAATCCCTCCTTTTGGGAAAAATAGAAATAGCTAGTGTCAGATAATTTAAGGACTGTTTCTTGAATTTATAATACAACTCAGAATATATGTTCGTCAATTGGAACATCAGGTAGTCAATTCTCATGTTAGATAGAGGATGCTGACAGGAGGTAGTGTGTGCTAAATATGTAGGATTATGCATATTTATGGCATCGAAATTCACAGTTTACAAATATAGGCAAATATGCTACTATTTCTAAAGAAGCGGAAACATGAATTTCCGCAGAATATAAGCAAACTCAACGAACAAGAGAGTACATTTGTTGGCCACATTACAGAGAATTCCCCGATGGAAGAATTGCTATTCTATGAGTAGAAGAGTAGTGCAGAATGAAAAAGAATCATTCGATTCCTGTGGCTGAGAGGGAAGTGCAGGTGCAGATGGAAGATGGCTTGGGAGAGGTGCAGTCGAGATGAGCATCGATGTCAATGAGGCAATCATGTGATATGTTGGAAATGATAGTTCGGCAATTATTCAGACTGCAACAGGACCGCCTGTTATAGCGGAAGGGTATCATGACAGCGACAGATCATCATAGAAATGATTGGAATGTCAGACTGGAATCGCACCCGATGAGGTTTCTGACCGCGAGGCAGGAACGAACAGAAGTGGTAACACGGGCAGGACTCGTCTTCTCTATATAGAATAGAGAGGGCGTTTTTTTATACCCAAGGACTGCGGAAGCAGCGTGCTGCGTAGCAATCCGTTGAGTATTATTAAATTTCATATTCAGGAGGAGATAAAATGGACAAGCAGAAGTATTATATTACAACCGCGATTGCCTATACATCCGGTAAACCGCATATCGGCAATACCTATGAGGTCGTATTGGCAGATGCGATCGCACGTTACAAGAGACAGGAAGGATACGATGTATTTTTCCAGACAGGAACTGACGAGCATGGTCAGAAGATCGAGCTCAAAGCAGAAGAAGCAGGAATCACACCAAAGGAATTCGTAGATAACGTATCCGGTGAGATCAAGAGAATCTGGGATCTGATGAATACATCTTATGACAAATTCATCCGTACCACAGACGCTGACCACGAGAAACAGGTTCAGAAGATCTTTAAGAAAATGTACGCAAAAGGAGATATCTATAAGGGACATTACGAAGGAATGTACTGTACACCTTGTGAATCTTTCTTTACAGAGTCACAGCTTGTAGACGGCAAATGTCCGGACTGCGGACGTCCATGTGTTCCGGCAAAAGAAGAAGCATACTTCTTCAAAATGAGCAAATATGCAGACCGCCTGATCGATTACATTAATACACATCCGGATTTCATCCAGCCGGAATCACGTAAAAACGAGATGATGAACAACTTCCTTCTTCCGGGACTTCAGGATCTCTGCGTATCCAGAACTTCCTTCAAATGGGGTATTCCGGTAGATTTCGATCCGAAACACGTTGTTTATGTATGGCTGGATGCTCTGACAAACTATATCACAGGAATCGGATATGACTGCGACGGCGAAAGCTCCGAACAGTTCAACAAACTGTGGCCGGCAGACCTTCATCTGATCGGTAAAGATATCATCCGTTTCCATACTATTTACTGGCCGATTTTCCTGATGTCACTGGATCTGCCGCTTCCAAAACAGGTATTCGGACATCCGTGGCTGCTTCAGGGCGATGGCAAGATGAGTAAATCCAAAGGAAATGTTATTTATGCAGATGAACTTGTAGATTTCTTTGGTGTAGATGCTGTCCGTTATTTCGTACTTCATGAAATGCCGTTCGAAAATGATGGTGTCATCACATGGGAACTGATGGTAGAGAGACTGAATTCCGAGCTTGCAAATACTCTCGGAAACCTTGTAAACCGTACTATTTCCATGTCCAACAAATACTTTGGAGGTCTTGTAGAAAACAAAGGTGTCGTTGAACCGGTTGATGAAGACCTCAAAGCATTTGCACTGGCTGTTCCGGGCAAAGTTGCTGAGAAGATGGACAAACTGCGTGTTGCAGATGCAATGACAGAAGTATTTACGCTGTTTAAACGTCTGAACAAATATATCGACGAGACAATGCCGTGGGCACTTGCAAAAGACGAAGCAAAGAAAGATCGTCTTGCAACTGTTCTTTATAATCTGGTTGAGGGAATCACAATGGGAGCAACTCTTCTGGAATCATTCATGCCAGAGACAACAGAACGCATCCTTGCTCAGTTAAATGCGCAGAAACGTACACTTGAAGACCTCAAGACTTTTGGCCTGTATCCGTCAGGAAACAAAGTAACCGAAAAACCGGAGATTCTGTTTGCACGTCTTGACCTTAAAGAAGTACTTGCAAAAGTAGAAGAACTTCATCCGAAGAAAGAGGAACCGGTTGAGGAGAAAAAAGAAGAAAACGTGATCGACATTGAAGCAAAACCGGAGATCACATTTGATGATTTTGGTAAACTTCAGTTCCAGGTTGGCGAGATCATTGCCTGTGAGGAAGTCAAAAAATCCCGCAAACTTCTCTGTTCTCAGGTGAAGATCGGAAGCCAGGTACGCCAGATCGTATCCGGAATCAAAGCTCATTACAGCGCGGAAGAAATGGTAGGAAAGAAAGTTATGGTCGTTACAAACCTGAAACCGGCCAAACTTGCAGGAATTCTCAGTGAGGGAATGATTCTCTGTGCAGAAGATGCAGATGGAAAGCTGTCTCTGATGGTACCGGAAAAAGAAATGCCGGCAGGCGCAGAAATCTGCTAAATATAAGATAGCATTTGAATAGTTAGTGTAAATAAAATTATAGTAACTGAAAGTCTGATCCCCTGTGTATCGTGAAAGCGAACACGGGGGATTTGTTTTTGTATTATACTTGCGAAGCAATATGGTTTATGGGTATACTGTAGATAATTAATATTGCAGATAACAGTCAGACGTAAGATCAGACATGCGACCAAAATAATCTGCGTAAGATTTCAGGGAGGAAAAAGCCATGGAAAATGGACTTACACATTTTGATAAAGAAGGAAATGCAGTGATGGTGGATGTTTCCGGAAAGAATGTTACTTATCGGACTGCACTGGCAACCGGATATATTGCGGTAGGTCCGGAAATCATGGCATGCGTTACGAAGGGAAATGTCAAAAAAGGCGATGTCCTTGGCGTGGCGAGGGTGGCTGGAATCATGGGCGTGAAAAAAACATCTGAACTGATTCCCATGTGTCATCCGCTTCCGATTCAGAAATGTGCGATCGATTATGAACTGGATCAGGAAAAGAACCGGATCCATGTTTTCTGTACAGTAAAGACAGAAGGTAAAACAGGTGTGGAGATGGAAGCACTGACTGGTGTGCAGGTGACGCTTCTGACAATTTATGATATGTGCAAAGCAATTGACAAGCATATGGTGATGTCAGAAATCCATCTGATAGAAAAAACAGGAGGCAAAAGCGGAGATTTTCGTTTTGAAGAAAAAAATGATTGATCGTTGTGGAAGAAAGATAGATTATCTGAGAATTTCTGTGACAGACCGCTGTAATCTTCGCTGTATCTACTGCATGCCTGAAGATGGTATCCGATTAACTGAACGTGAAAAAATATTGCAGGAGCCGGAAATCCTTCGCATATGCAGAGTAATGTCAGAACTTGGAATCACGAAGATTAAAATCACCGGCGGAGAGCCGCTGGTACGTCCCCGGATTCCAGGATTGATTCGCCAGATTAAAGAAATACCAGGCATTCAGAAAGTGACACTTACAACCAATGGTATTTTACTGAAAGACCAGATGCAGGAACTTGCAGAATCCGGGCTGGATAGTCTGAACATCAGCCTTGATACTCTGGACAGAGAATGTTTCTGCAAAATTACCCGAAGGGATCTTTTGGATGGAACACTCGATGGAATCAAAGAGGCAATGAAATATCCGGAAGTACAGTTAAAGATCAATTGTGTTCCACTGGGATTGGAAGAACAGGATCTTTGTGGGATAGCAGAGTTTGCACGTAAAAATCCGGTTCATGTACGTTTTATTGAAATGATGCCGATTGGATATGGAAGTTCTTTTGAAGGAATGCCACAGGAAAAGATTATGAATTTGGTGGAACAGAAATTTGGAAAAATGATTCCATATAATGGAAAACCTCTTGGAAATGGGCCATGTACGTATTATACTGTTGATGGATTTGAGGGAAAAATTGGGTTTATCAGCGCAATCAGCCATAAATTCTGCCGCCAGTGTAATCGTATACGGCTTACGTCACAGGGATATCTGAAAACCTGTCTGCAATATACGGCGGGACGTGATCTGCGTGCCGTTCTCAGAAACGGAGGAACAGATGAGGAGCTGAAGGACAGGATCAGAGCCGCACTGGCAGAAAAACCGGATGGCCATCATTTCAGAGAAAAAGCAAAAGAAGACGATACAGAGAGTTTGTGCATGTCACAGATAGGAGGATAATATGAAACGCGCAGCAATTATAACAGCAAGTGATTCCGGATACAGGGGAGAACGGGAAGATTTAAGCGGGCCCGCGATCAGGGAGATTCTGGAAAGAGAAGGATATGAAGTGATTTCCATGGATATCCTTCCGGATGATCAGGTAATGCTTGCAGGTAAATTGCAGGAAATAGCAGATTCAGAAAAAGCAGAATTGATTTTGACGACAGGTGGAACTGGTTTTTCTGAGAGAGATGTAACGCCGGAAGCAACAGAGGAAGTCATTGAACGTAAGGTTCCGGGAATTCCGGAAGCGATTCGTGCTTATAGTATGACGATCACAAAGCGTGCAATGTTGAGCCGTGCAACTGCAGGAATTCGAGGAAAGACACTGATCATCAATCTGCCGGGAAGTCCAAAGGCAGTGCGGGAAAGTCTGGAATATATCATTGATGCACTGGGCCATGGAATAGAGATCCTTACGGGCGAAGCCGGTAATTGTGCACGAAAATAATAATATAGAAAAATACAGATGACCAGTCCAGGACTGGTCAATTGTAATATAGGAGAATTTGATTATGGGTAAAGTGATCGCAGTCTGTATCAGTGAAAAAAAGGGGACGCAGAAACATCCGGTAGAGGAAGCAGAATTTGTAGAGGACTGGGGAATTAAAAATGATGCACATGCAGGCAAATGGCATCGACAGGTCAGCCTTCTGTCTTATGACAAAATAGAAGCTTTTCGTGCGAGAGGTGCCGAAGTAGAGGATGGAGCGTTTGGAGAAAATCTTGTAGTGCAGGGGTTTGATTTTTCATCACTTCCGGTTGGAACCAGATTTCGTTGTGGAGAAGTTGTTCTGGAAATGACGCAGATTGGTAAGGAATGCCATCATGGATGTGCAATCTTTCAGAAGATGGGGGATTGTATTATGCCGCGAGAGGGTGTTTTTACAAGAGTTCTGCATGGAGGAAGCATCCGTGCGGGAATGGAGTTTGAACAGATTGACGGAGTAAACAGAGATGAGAGTTTATGATTGAGGAGCGGAAAGACGGATGGAAACACATATGATTTTTGAGACACATGCACATTATGATGATGAGGCTTTTGAACAGGACAGAGAGGCATTATTGAATTCTATGGAAGCACATGGAATTGGACATATTGTAAATGCATGTGCATCGATCGAGAGTCTGAAAGCGACAGAAGAACTGATGGAAAAATATCCCTTTGTCTATGGCGCCTTTGGAATTCACCCGGATGATGCAGAAAAGATGACAGAGGATACATTGAATGAAATCCGTCGTCTGTGCCATCTGCCAAAGGCAGTTGCGATCGGAGAGATTGGATTGGATTATTACTGGCATAAAGAAGAACGGGAACATGAGATTCAGAAGAAGATGTTTCGCGCACAGATGGAGATTGCCAGAGAGGAAAAAATGCCGTTTATGATCCACAGCAGGGATGCAGCCAGGGATACGCTGGAGCTGGTGAAGGAATGCATGAAAGAGGGAATGCATGGAGGGATTATCCATTGTTTTTCTTATGGAAAGGAAATAGCAAGGGAATACCTGAATATGGGACTTTATCTTGGAATTGGCGGAGTTGTAACGTTTAAGAGTGCGAAGAAGCTGAAGGAAGTGGTGGAGTATGCGCCGCTTGAGCAGCTTGTGTTGGAGACGGACAGTCCGTACTTAAGTCCGGAGCCGAATCGAGGGAAACGAAATGACTCACGAAATCTGATATTTGTGGCACGGGAGATTGCACAGATCAAGGGAATGGAGTATGAAGAGGTAGTAAATATTACCAATCAGAATGCCAGACGATTATTCCATATAAATGAACAGTAAGAAAGGACAGAATATATGGCTACACTTGGAAATCCAACCAATACCATAGAGGTACTTCAAAAATATAATTTTAATTTTCAGAAAAAATTTGGACAGAACTTTCTGATCGATGAGCATGTGCTGGATAAGATCATTCGTGCAGCCGAGATCACAAAGGATGATTACGTGTTGGAGATCGGCCCTGGAATCGGGACGATGACACAGTACCTTGCCTGTGCGGCAAGAGAAGTAACTGCAGTTGAGATAGACCGTGCACTGATTCCAATTCTTGAAGACACGCTGAAAGAATATGACAACGTATCGATCATCAATGAAGATATCCTGAAGGTGGATATTGCAGCACTTGCAAAGGAGAAGAACGGAGGACGGCCGATCAAGGTGGTTGCGAATCTTCCATATTATATAACGACACCGATCATCATGGGCTTATTTGAAAGCCATGTGCCGCTTGAGAGTATTACGGTTATGGTACAGAAAGAAGTGGCTGACCGTATGCAGGTAGGACCGGGAACAAAGGATTATGGTGCACTTTCACTTGCTGTACAGTATTATGCAGAGCCGTATATTGTTGCAAATGTACCCCCGAACTGTTTCATGCCGCGTCCGGCAGTCGGCTCAGCAGTAATCCGCCTGACAAGACATCAGAAGCCTCCGGTAGAGGTTATGGATGAAAAGCTGATGTTCCGCCTTATACGGGCATCCTTTAATCAGAGGAGGAAGACTTTGGCAAATGGCCTTAAGAATTCAGGAGAGCTGAATCTTTCGAAGGAAGTCATTACTGCTGCGATAGAGAAACTCGGAAAAGGAAGCAGTGTCCGGGGAGAAGCACTGGATCTGGAAGAATTTGCCAGACTGACTAATATTATAAAGGAGGAAATGGAGCATGAAGTATGAAATCAAGGGTGATACCCTTCCGGTAGTGATCTGCCATCTGGAAGCTGGCGAGCGGATGATCACAGAGCGGGGATCCATGGCATGGATGTCTCCGAATATGAAGATGGAGACTTCGACAAATGGAGGATTTGGAAAAGCATTTGGAAGAATGTTCTCTGGAGAAGCGATGTTCCAGAATATCTATACCGCACAGGGAGGAAATGGACTGATCGCATTTGCATCCAGCTTTCCGGGTTCGATCAAGGCATTTGAAATCGGACCGGGGCGCGAGATGGTATTCCAGAAAAGCGCATTCCTTGCAAGCGAAGCAGGGGTAGAATTGTCTGTGTTCTTTAATAAGAAGTTCAGTTCTGGATTATTTGGCGGAGAGGGATTTATCATGCAGAAGGTATCTGGTCAGGGAACTGTATTTGCTGAGTTTGACGGACATGTAGTGGAGTATGAATTGAACGTCGGACAGGAAATTGTCGTAGATACTGGACATCTGGCTGCAATGGATGCTTCATGCCAGATAGAGATTAAGA
>ENA-OPCI01001717-OPCI01001717.1-human-gut-metagenome-genome-assembly--contig:-NODE-1717-length-11838-cov-3.218111_pt1 | contig 11838 bp, 10 predicted proteins | sample MGYA00241564_ERZ501479 | MGnify/ENA primary metagenome ERZ501479 (study PRJEB25962, sample SAMEA2042630) | human gut metagenome | biome: human gut; feature: human-associated habitat; material: faeces...
AGGGTAACGTTCGTTGGATCGTGTTCGACGCACAACGCACGAAAAAAATATTATTCGTGCACAAATAAAAGCAATAATCCGTAACTTTGGATTATTGCTTATTTTTTTTACGTTTTTCCCTCAGTTCTTTAAAAAATGTTTTCATCATCTGACTGCATTCTTCTTCCAGAACCCCTGTTGTAAGCTCTACCTGATGATTGAACTGCGGCATCTGCAATAGATTTAATATAGATCCTGCGCATCCTGCCTTTGGGTTCATGCAGCCAACTACAACTCTTGTCATTCGAGATTGAACGATTGCGCCGGAGCACATCTGGCACGGCTCCAGAGTCACATACATCGTACATTCTTCCAGCCGCCAGTCTTCCATTTTCTTACTTGCTTTACGGATTGCCTGAAGCTCCGCATGAGCCAGTGTATTTTTATCGATTGTTCTTCGATTATATCCGCGAGCAATTATTTTGTCCTGATACACGATTACACAACCAATCGGAACTTCTCCGATAGCATATGCCTTTTTCGCCTGTTTGATTGCCTCCCGCATATATTTTTCATCTGCAGTCATTTTTACTCCTTACTATCTCGGCGGTCTTCGCACCTGCCGGCACCAGTAGCCGAATTGCTGATTTTCATTTCTTTCCTGTGGTTCAAGCGTCACATTCACATCTGCTTCTGCAATAAATTCCGGAAATCCAAATGTTGCCGCCGCTCTTGCTTCCCGTTCATGATAAATGCCAGGAACTCCCAGCTTTAATTGATTACCTTCGTCGATCAGAACAAGATGCCGGTAATTATAATATCCATGAAGCAGAAAATTATTATTGGCAAGTTTCCACTCGCATCGTGGCAGGATACTGATTTCTCCACGCTGGATTTTCATGATCTGCCGCCGGGAATTTTGCAAATCTATGTCTCTATCGTCTTTTTTCAGATCTTTTTTCTCCGAGGATTCTTCTACTGTTTCCTGTTCTTTTTTCTCCGGGAGCTCTTCTACTGTTTCCTGTTCCTTTTTCTCCGAGGATTCTTCTACTGTTTCCTGTTCTTTTTTCTCTGGCTGTTCTTCTTCCAGATTTTCTGTCTCTTCATCGTCCCCGAACTGCGTTTCTACCTCTGCCTCTTTTTCGTCTATACTCTTAGATTCCCCGGCGGTTTTATCACTATCGAATTCTTGAAAGACCTTCGCCCTCGCAATATCAAGGTCTCCATACATTTCCTCATTCCAAAGCGCTACATAAAATGCTTCCTTGGGATCACCAAGACCAAGCCCACAAATGTCGTCTTTTTTCTCCCACGTCTGCCCGACACTCTGCTCTGTCTTTCCATAACCAGCTCTTATCAGTTCTTCTGTATAGCAAAAACATCCCCCGCAGGAAATCATTCCAATCTGTATCTCTCCTGCCGGAACGAAAAGTATATTTCCCATCTCAGAATCCAATTTTATAAGATAACAGGAAATGTTTTCATTGCTTTTTCCACACAGCCCTTTCCCATGTACAGAAATCGTTGTTTCTTTCCCATCTTGTTCGACTTTTACAAACCCGACATTTCTTTTTTTCTGATTCCCTTCATATTCATACAGATATCGAATAAACCTCTTCAATCCTATCCGTCCTGACTTGTATCATTTACCACAGTCTATTCTGTTCCACTCAAAAACATTCCTCGCATTTCCTGATAAAGACGCATTGCATAGCTGTCCGTCATTCCACATATATAATCTGTCACAAGCAGAATCCTCAAATACAGTTTTTCCGCCTCCGTCTTGCCCTCTGCCTGACAATGATATGCCCGCTTATAGTTATCAGAAATAAATGACACAATCCTAAGATCCATGGAATTTAATTTCTGCGACGGGTCATCATATTTGATGATTGCTGTCATAAACTTATCCAAAAGATCACTCAGCATGACAGATTCTGTCACTTCCATTCGATAAATAGGTTCCGATGTAAAGACTTCTCTGTATGCCAGGTCACCAAGAAGCTGCATCAGCCTCTCACAGTAAGTACCGTGAAACAGATCATACTTATATTCACCCTTCATAATTGCATCATAATTCGATGTAAACCCATAAGTTGCGCAGTTGATCACAAATCCCTGCACACGGATGATCCAGTTCTTTACTGCATACTCCTCTGGATTTGCCACATGCATCTCTTTCCCCCGAAAATATAACTCTTCCAGCTTATCCGCCGGACGAAATATATTCGTTTCCTGATGATACATCATTTGCAGTTCCTTAAGTTCCTCCAGCAATGTATGATAACTTAAGTACCCTTTTACAAATGCATCCTCGATATCCGCAGTCTTATATGCTATGTCATCTGCCGCCTCTAATATAAACGTCAACGGATGCCGACAGCCATTCGTTCCAGTCTCCCTCTCGATCTCACGGAACATTTTCTCATCTGCCAGATAATATCCCATCTTGCGCGTCTTAATATCCCCGGAATCCAAGTCGATTCCTGTGGACGGCACCGGATATTTTACAATGGTGCTCAGAAGCGCATACGTCAGGTTCATACCTCGCTCATCCACTAGAAAATGCAGTTTCGTCACAAGCCGGAACGCCTGTGCATTTCCTTCAAAATGATACAGATCCTCTACCATCTGCCGGCTCATCACTTGTTCCATCGGCTTTCCATGATATGTCATAAGTGGCAGCTTCCGTTCGAACCACTCCCGGATCACATCTTCTCCAAAATGCCCAAAGGGCGGATTCCCGATATCGTGAATCAGCCCTGCGCATTGCAAAATATTACATATATCTTCTTTCATCTGTGGTGTAAACTCAGAATCTTTTTTGTAAACTAAAATGTTTTCTCCGATGTTCTGTCCAAGAGATTTTGCAAAAGAAGAAACCTCCAGAGAATGAGTTAGTCTTGTCCGGATAAAATCACTTTTATCCAGTGGAAATACCTGTGTCTTATCTTGAAGTCTTCGAAATGAAGCACTGCCAATAATTCGATGGTAATCTTTTTCAAATTCACTCCGCAAGTCTGAACTTTTAGCATTTCTCCCTCTCGTCTGTCCACCACGACATCTCTTTGCCGACAGAAGTTCTTCCCATCTCATCTTCTTATTTCTCCTCACAAATGATCTACTATTACTTAATCCAGATAAATCGGAGGCTCGTAATCCTTGCCGAGAAGCGCTTTCTTGCGCTCCTGATATCCAAGGAATGCCCACTCTGTCATGTCGGTCCACTGATGATCACTTCTGTCATAGACCTGGACATAACCGATTCTCTTTGGATGCATTCTCACACTGTTGGATTCATATTCCATGCCCGTATATGGGTTGATATCACCCACATTTTCTTCTTCCGGAGCTTCCCAATCCTGTGCGGTATCAGCAAACTCTTCTTCCATATCCTGTTGATTTTCCTCAACATATTCTTCGTATGCCTGCTCCTCTTCCTGATACGGTTCTGACTCCTGATACTCTTCAGCTTCCTGATATTCTTCCGGCTCCTGATGCTCTTCAGCTTCTTGATATTCTTTCGGCTCCTGATATTCTTCTGACTCCTGATACAGTTCTTCTGATACAGCCTCTTCTGTCTTGTCTTCCGGCTGCGCCTGATTCATCGCAGATTCTGCCTCCAACTGTTCTGTGGCAGCTTCCTGCTTGTCCTCATGAACCGCCTCTGCTTGCTTTTTCTTACGGTGCGGGAAATAAGCCCTCCAGCCACGTGGCTTCTCCTGCTCTTTTTCCTGTTCCTTTTCTCGCTCTCTTTCTCTTTCTCTTTCTTCTCTGTCTTCTCTTGCCTTCTTCTCTTCAGCCTCTATCGCAGCCATTTCTTCCAGAATATCCTTCACATCCTCCTGCTTGTTGTACTCAGGAACTTCCGAAGACTGCGGCTCTTCTTCATATTCTGCCGATTCTTCATATTCTGCCGGCTCCTCATATTCTACCGGTTCTTCATATTCTACCGATTCTTCATATTCTGTCTGGTCTGCATATTCTGTCTGGTCTGCATATTCTGATGTTTCTTCCATCTGATCTAAATCTTTATGGATATCTACCAGTTCTCCAATTGTAATATCACGTTCTGCTCCAGATATGCCAAATTCCCTTGCTTTTACCGGCTGTTCTTCCTGTACCTGCTCTGGTTCATCATACTCCAGATTCAGTGTCAGCTGTTGTGGTTCTTCATCTATAATAATATTATTTTCAGCTCGCTTATCGATTTTGATATTTTCACGGGTTGTATATTCACTATCCGCATTCTCTTCCAGTATACTCAGATGAAATGGGCACTCTAATATAGATGCAATTAAACGCATGTCCTGTTCCTGAAAATTATCTCTGGCCAGTCTCTGCGTCAGATTCTGTCTGGACATTTTCTTTCCTGTTCGTTCTTCAATCATCTCCGCAAGCTGCTTGATCGTCATATCTTTACGGTTCAGAACGATTTTGACCTGTTCCCCAAATGTTAACTCTAACATCGCATTTCCTCCTTATTAAATTTCCCTTACTCTCCCTTGAAAATTTTCTGTCTTTGTAAACTTTTTTGTTGCTAGATAAACCCTTATTTTTCCTCTTTCATTTTAGCAAATGCCCTGTATCAAGTCAACTTAATTAAACTGGAACATAATGAGAGATATTTTCATAAAACCCATTGACAAATGCTATTCTAACGGGGTACTATATGTATTAGTTTCGCACTTTAAACAACTAAAATTTTACAGTGCGAATATTATAGATGTTACATATATAAAAGTATAGAAGGAGTTACTATTATGATTATTGTATTAAAACCACTTTCCCCAAAGGAAGATATTGAACGTGTTGAAAATATGGTCAAAGCAAGAGGTCTGGACACTCACGTAATTGAAGGAGCAGAGATGACAATCATCGGCTGTATCGGTGACACATCACGTATCGACGCGAAACTCTTCGAAGTTGATCCTGCTGTCACAAAGGTTATGCATGTGCAGGAGCCTTACAAATTAGCAAGCCGCGCTTTCCACCCGGACAACTCCATCATCGATGTGTCCGGAGTCAAGGTTGGAGGAGATAATCTGGCGCTGATCGCCGGACCTTGTTCTGTAGAGTCTGTAGACCAGGTTCTTGAGATTGCAAAAGCTGCGAAAGCTTCCGGAGCCAACATGCTCCGCGGTGGTGCTTTCAAACCTCGTACAAGTCCATATTCATTCCAGGGACTCGGTCTTGAAGGTCTGAATATCCTCTGTGAAGCAAAAGCTGCAACAGGACTGCCAATCGTTACAGAATTGATGTCCGCCGAATATCTGGATGTATTCAACGAAAAAGTTGACCTGATACAGATTGGTGCAAGAAACATGCAGAACTTCGATCTGTTGAAACAGTTAGGACAGGTAGACCGCCCGATTCTTCTGAAACGTGGTCTAAACGCTACCTACGAAGAGTGGCTGATGTCTGCAGAATACATTATGGCATCCGGTAATGAAAATGTTATTTTATGTGAGCGCGGTGTCCGTACATTTGAATCCTATACAAGAAATACACTGGATCTCCAGAGCATCCCGGTTATCCAGAAACTTTCACATCTTCCGATCATCATTGATCCAAGCCATGCCGGTGGAAAATGGTGGCTGGTTGAACCAATGGCTAAGGCTGCTGTTGCTGCAGGAGCAAACGGTCTGATGATCGAGGTTCATAACAATCCTGAGATGGCACTGTGCGACGGTTCCCAGTCTCTGAAACCTGCGAAATATGATGCACTGCTGAAACAGGTTGCTGAGATCGCAAAAGTAGTCGGAAAAACATTTTAACTATTCAAGACCCGTTCGCGGGTCTTGACGTTTTCACAGGTGTAAAAGAAAGAAGAGGATTATCAGCATGGAATTATATGTAGACCTCGGAGCACACAGCTACTCCATTTATATTGAAAATAATATTTTGAAAGATACCGGAAGCTATATCGAAAAAGTTTACTCCGGAAAAAAAATCATGATCATCTCAGACGACAACGTATTTCCTCTGTACGGAGATACTATTGTAAAAACACTGGAAGATAAATATGAGGTTCATTCTCTTATTCTCCCACACGGTGAGCCAACCAAGAGTTTTCAAAGTCTTCCGAAAATCTATTCCGCACTTTTGGAAGCCCGTTTTTCGCGAAGTGATCTAATCATTGCCCTCGGAGGCGGTGTCATCGGAGATCTGGCAGGATTTGCAGCCGCAAGCTTCCTTCGCGGGATCAAGTTTATCCAGATTCCGACCTCACTTCTGGCACAAGTCGATTCTTCCGTCGGTGGAAAAGTCGCCGTAGATCTGCCGGAAGGCAAGAACCTGGTCGGTGCTTTTTATCAGCCGGCTCTTGTGCTCATCGACCCACTTGTGTTAAATACACTGCCAGAGCGTTACATCAACGACGGTATGGGCGAGGTCATCAAATACGGCTGCATCTGGGATGCTGATTTATTCAAAAATCTGGAGGCACACACCTCATTTGAAGATTTGAAGAAAGATCTGACCGAAGTTATCTATCGCTGTGTAGATATCAAGCGAATTGTTGTTGAGCACGATCAGTTCGACACCGGCGAGCGCATGCTCCTGAACTTTGGTCACACTCTGGCACACACAATCGAACAGCATTACCACTACACACGCGAAAGCCACGGTGAGGCAGTTGCCATCGGAATGTATCAGATTACAAAGATTGCAGAGGAAATGGGACTGACGAAACCCGGCGAAGCGGAACATATACGCAAAGTCCTGGATATCTATGGACTTCCACACAAGTGTGACCTTATGCTCCACGACCTGATCGGAGCCATTGCCCTCGACAAGAAAAACCTGGGTGGAAAATTAAATGTCGTGCTGCTCAAGGAAATTGGTAAGAGTTATACCTACCCGACTACAACGGAATTTTTCACAGAGCATGATCGAATGGTGTAAACGAAAATATAAATTGTAATTTTGACCCTATATATAATAGTAACCCCTGAATAAAATATGAGACAATTTTCTGTAGTTGCTGCGCCGCTTATCTCTGTGTGATTATACAAACTCGCCATAAAGACGGCTCAAACAGTGTATAATCACACAGGCTATGCTCGCAACTACAACGCAAATTGCTCAATTATTTTATTCAGGGGTTACTATTTCTATAGCCGGGAATTTACAATTTATATCTTCTTCCCGCCACTAAGCAGTTATCTGAACCGCAAGCAGACCTTCATGAAATTTTCCTATTCTTGAAACTTCCGCCGACTCCCACTACTCCTTCTTCTTATGAAATATAAAATAACCTAACCTTCACAACTTTCGCATACGCGAAGCGAAAAAGGCAAGAGCTCCCTCTCCTCCCGCATAAATTTAACGCTATATACAAAGCACCAAATAGCTGCTCTACAATAATTGAGTCATTTTCGTCATAGTTGCGAGCATAGCTTTGCTGATTATACACTGTTTGAGCCGCTTTTGGGCGAGTTTGTATAATCAGCAAAATATAAGTGGCGCAGCAACTATAGAAAATAACTCATATTGTAGAGCAGCTATTTGGTGCTGTATATATCCTTAAATTTAATTTTAGACAATAAAATAGGACTGCATGTTTGGGAGGTTGCAGCCCTGAGGAAAAAGTTATGAAAAAGAAAATTGTTTTGTTCTTTCGAACAATTAATAGTATAGACACAAAGTGTGATGAAACTATGTTTAAAATGAAAACTAATTGTGAACAAAATATGACTGAAACCATTCATATAATTCTTCCATAGTCCCTTTGTACTCTGTCTCAACTTCTTCTAATGGAATGTTCTTTTTATTTTCCAGTGTATCTGTTAATAAATATGTCTTTACGCCAAGGGAGCGGATCGTCAGGTCTTCCTGCACATCATTTCCTACCATGAGGCATTCTTTTGGATTAAGTCCAAACTCCTCCATAACTTCCTGAAAATATTTCGGATTCGGCTTGCAGTAATGATATGTTTCATAGGTCGTAATAACTTCAAAGTCTTCTGCATCGATTCCTGCCCAGCGGATACGGTTCATAGTTCCCACACGCGGGAAGATCGGATTGGTCGCAAGGTACACTTTCACACCATGTTCTTTCAACAGTTTAACAACCTGGTCTGCGCGCGGATTCGGTTTTGTAGATGCAATTGCCTCATTAAATTCATTTGCATAAAAATCCAACGTCTCCTGCTCTACCTCTGCTTTGGAAAGCCCGGATATTTTTTCAAAACATTTCCAGAAGGCATCCTCGTTGGTCGTGCTTCCATCATTCAGTACCATTGCCTCCACACCTTTCCAGATCGTCCCGATCAGCGCTTTCGGCTCCATTCCATATTTTACAAATCGTTTTGCCAGAAGTGGCATATAATACTTTACAAATTCATTCTGATCCATAGGAAGTAATGTCCCATCCAAGTCAAATAATACATGTTTTATCATATTTCGTTTTCTATCATCCTTTCTATTTTCGCTTATGACAGTTACAGGGGCAAAATCGCCCGTCAGGCGCTTCTGCCCCATTCATTACTTTAATTACTATTCATTTTCAGTCTTTATTTTAGCATTTCAAGAAATCCTGTACCATCACCATGATACTCGATTTCAAATATCTGTGCAAGGGTGGCCGCTATATCAGCGTAAGTATCTCTTGTTCCGATATTCACGCCCTGTTTCCAGCATTTACTGTAACCCAGAAGCGGTACAGACTCACGCGTATGATCAGTTCCTTTATATCCCGGATCACAGCCATGATCAGCTGTGATAAATAACACATCATCGCCGCGCATATTAGCAAGAAATATTTCAAGATCCTTGTCAAATTCATTTAATGCAGTTGTATATCCTAAAATATCTCTTCGATGGCCATATATCATATCAAAATCAACCAGATTAATGTAGCACAGTCCATTAAAATCTTTCTTTTGCAACTCAAATACTTTCTCCATGTTCTTTTTATTTCCATGGTTCGCAGTTGTCTCTGTGATTCCTTTTCCGGCAAATATATCATATATCTTGCCAACACCGATGACATCTTTTCCGGCATCTTTCAAATCATCCAGCACCGTCTGTTTTGGCGGCACAAGCGAAAAGTCATGTCTACGGTCTGTTCTTTCGAAGTTCGGATATTGTCCTACAAATGGTCTTGCAATGACTCTTGCTACTGCATGAGCGCCCATCAGAATCTTTCTTGCTATTTTGCAATATTCATACAGAGTTTCTACCGGCACAACATCTTCATGAGCTGCAATCTGGAACACACTGTCAGCGGATGTATATACGATCAACGCACCTGTTTCCATGTGCTCACGCCCATAATCCTTGATAACTTCTGTTCCGGAATATGGTTTATTACACAGCACTTCCCGTCCTGTCTGCTTTCGGAATTCATCCAGCACATTCTTCGGGAATCCGTCTGGATATACCGGAAATGGTTTCGGAGATATCATACCTGCCATCTCCCAATGCCCGATGGTCGTATCTTTTCCCATAGATTTTTCATGAAGTCTTCCGTAACATCCAATTGGACTTAAAGACTTATCCCCATAATTCATCTCGTCAATGTTATAAATCCCCAATTTTTCCATATTCGGAATATGCAGTTTTCCGGAATCATAACAAGTCTTCCATGTATTGCTTCCCTCATCACCAAATGCTTCTGCATCCGGTGCATTTCCTATTCCTGCACTGTCCAGTACGATCCAAAATGCTCTCATAATAACCCCTGCCTTTCGTATTATGCGTTCGCTTTCTTATAGGCAACAAACTCTTCAGGACTCAAAAATGCATCCTTATATCCAAATTCTTTAAATCACTATCGTCTCTTGCTTTCCCATGTATAAATAAAAGTTTATCAAGAAGGACTTTTTATTGCATATATTTTTTTAGTTTCTCGGTGTCAGCTCTACATACAAATCTTTGTATTGTTTTGCACTCTTTTCCCAGGAAACATCTTTGTTCATATCCCGGATCACCATATCATCCCAATACTTCCTGCTCTCAAAATAGAGCGTCTTTGCCCTGTTAATGGCATCGTAAAGAAGTCCGCTTTCATACCGGTCAAATGTAAAACCATTCCCTGTATTGTCGTACATATTATAAGGGGAAACGGTATCTTTAAGTCCTCCTGTTTCTCTGACAATCGGAATCGCACCATATCTCATAGCTATCAGCTGTGTAAGCCCGCATGGTTCAAATCTTGACGGAACCAGGATCGCATCACAGCCCGAATAAATACCGTGGGCGACATTTTCATTGTAATCAATGTATGCGCAGAAACTGCCTTTATATTTATATTCATAATAACGGAATGTATTTTCATACCAGGCATCACCGGTACCAAGAACCACCACCTGTGTATTTCCATCCATAATCCCCGGAATTACAGCATTTACAAGATCAAGGCCTTTTTGGTTGGTAAGACGTGAAATAAGTCCGATCACCATCTTATGGTCATCCACTTCTAATCCCAAAGATTCCTGGAGTGCTTTCTTGTTTATCTTTTTATTTTCTACTGCTGACTCGGCATCATAATTAGCTGTTAACAGTTTATCTGTTGCAGGATTCCAGTTATCTGTATCAATTCCATTCACAATTCCTCTGATTTTATTATTATGATATCTCAAATGTTCCGCAAGACCTTCACCGTACTCTTCCGTCTGAATCTCGCCCGCATAAGTATTGCTAACTGTCGTAATTTTATTACAGTAAGCGATACCGCCCTTTAGCATGTTGGCATCCAGCCAGTTCTGAATCATGCAGTCTTTATTGAATACATAATCCGGAAGTCCTGACCAGTATTGAATCATTTTTCTGTCATATATTCCCTGGAATCTCAGGTTATGTATCGTAAGTACTGCACTTGCCCGTCCAACATTCGTATTCTGAAAACAGGTTCTTAAATAAAGCGGTACTAAAGCGGCCTGCCAGTCATGACAATGTACGATGTCAGGTGTCCAGTCCAGATAATTGAGTGCGGCAAGAGAGGCCTTCGCAAAATAACAGAACTTCGGAATATCATCTATGAGGTTCGTATACGGATTACCCCAGGAAAAGAACTCGTCATTGTCGATAAAATCATAGACAACTCCATCTTTCTGATATTCCATGATTCCTACATAATACTGTTTCCCGTCAGAACAAAGATCCATATAAAAAGAACCTCTGTACTCCATCTTTTCCTGAAACTTCTGAGGAATACATTTATATCTTGGAAGAATTACCTTAACATCCAGATTTAACTTCGCCAGAGTCTTTGGAAGCGCAGACATAACATCTCCCAGTCCGCCCGTCTTAACAAATGGATAGCATTCCGAACCGATGAACGCAACACTTCTTCGCGGTCCTAAATCCAGCTGTACCATCTGTTCCTCCTGTTTCACAGGGGTTTTGTTTACAACTGCTATTTGCTTAACAAAATTCTTTTTTCTATTCTTTTTTCTACTCATATCTGGTCTCCAATCTGCAAAACATTTGCCCCATCACGGATAATATCATCCTATTATTTTATTTCAAGAATGCCTCGGCATTCTTGCTGCGAGGTGGGAGTCATCTCCCAGCTGATATATAATTGTAGCGAATAATGCAACGATTATCAATGATAAATCATCGAATCCAGCATTCTGGCAAATCTTAACGGATCAAGAATCTGCATCTTTCCTGGACTGTTTATTTTCTCGCGACGAGCTCGCGACAGAATCTGCGACAAAGACACTTCACCCTTGCTTTCCCTGGTGATTTCCGTGTTATCCCCCCTAAAGCCCCTATTTTCAGGCACAAAAAAATCACCGTCCCCAGAGCTCTAAGCCTCTAAAAACAGTGATTTGATAGTGCGCGATCAGGGGTTCGAACCCTGGACACCCTGATTAAGAGACATAAAAAGACGTCACTTCTGCGACT
>ENA-OPCI01001719-OPCI01001719.1-human-gut-metagenome-genome-assembly--contig:-NODE-1719-length-11814-cov-2.877796_pt1 | contig 11814 bp, 10 predicted proteins | sample MGYA00241564_ERZ501479 | MGnify/ENA primary metagenome ERZ501479 (study PRJEB25962, sample SAMEA2042630) | human gut metagenome | biome: human gut; feature: human-associated habitat; material: faeces...
CTCTACGGTAACCTGCCGCATGAAGCGTTCGGATGTTATCGACAATGCCAATATCCGTCCGGGAGACGTGATTGTAGGCCTCTCCTCTTGCGGACAAGCCACTTACGAAAAAGAGTATAACGGCGGTATGGGCAGCAACGGACTTACCAGCGCCCGCCACGATGTATTCGCCAAATATCTGGCGGAGAAATATCCGGAAAGCTATGACAAAGCCGTACCCGACGAATTGGTATACAGCGGAAAGCTGAAACTGACAGACAGCGTGGAAGGCAGTCCGCTGGATGCCGGAAAGCTGGTGCTCTCTCCCACCCGTACATATGCGCCGGTGGTTAAGAAACTGCTCGATGCGCTCCGTCCCGAAATTCACGGTATGGTACACTGCTCCGGCGGTGCGCAGACCAAAGTGCTGCACTTTGTCGGAGATAACTGCCGCGTTGTCAAAGACAACCTTTTCCCCGTTCCGCCGCTGTTCAGGACCATCAAGGAGCAAAGCGATACGGACTGGAGCGAAATGTACAAGGTATTCAATATGGGACACCGTCTGGAAGTATATCTTTCTCCTGAGCATGCGGAAGAAGTGATTGCCATCAGCAAAAGCTTCAACATCGATGCACAGATTGTAGGACGTATCGAAGAGAGCGATAAGAAAGAACTGATTATCAAGAGTGAATTCGGAGAGTTCAGATATTAATGCCGACTTGTCATCTCGTAACATTACCACTTTAATTAAATGGCAGATAACAACACCATATTAGAGAAACTGGAAGGCCTCGTTGCCCGCTTCGAAGAAGTGTCCACACTGATTACCGACCCGGCGGTGATTGCCGACCAGAAGCGCTACGTCAAACTCACCAAAGAGTACAAAGAACTGGGCGACCTGATGAATGCCCGCAAAGAGTACATGCAAGTACTGGGCGGCATAGAAGAAGCCAAAGAAATTATCGCCAACGAAACAGACCAGGAAATGCGGGAAATGGCACGCGAAGAGCTGGATGCCTGCCAAACCCGCCAACCGGAACTGGAAGAGCAGATAAAGCTGCTGCTCGTCCCCGCCGACCCGCAGGATGGCCGTAATGCCATCCTCGAAATACGTGGCGGCACGGGAGGCGGTGAAGCAGCCATCTTTGCCGGCGACCTGTTTCGCATGTACAGTAAATACTGCGAAACGAAAGGTTGGAAACTGGAAGTCTCCAGTGCCAACGAAGGTGCTGCCGGAGGATTCAAGGAAATTATCTGTTATGTGACCGGCGACAAAGTGTACGGCACGCTGAAATACGAATCGGGCGTTCACCGTGTGCAGCGCGTTCCGGCTACCGAAACACAAGGGCGTGTGCATACCTCGGCGGCATCTGTTGCCGTATTGCCGGAAGCCGAACCATTTGATGTGGAAATCAACGAAGGCGAAATCAAATGGGATACTTTCCGAAGCGGTGGAGCCGGCGGACAGAACGTCAACAAGGTAGAATCGGGAGTGCGTCTGCGTTACAACTGGAAAAACCCGAATACGGGAGTAGTGGAGGAAATCCTCATCGAATGTACCGAAACCCGCGACCAGCCAAAGAACAAAGAACGCGCCCTTTCGCGCCTGCGTACCTTTATATACGACAAGGAACATCAAAAGTATATCGATGATATTGCCAGCAAGCGTAAAACTATGGTATCCACCGGAGACCGTTCGGCCAAAATCCGTACTTACAACTACCCGCAGGGACGTATCACCGACCACCGTATCAATTACACCATCTACAATCTGGCTGCTTTTATGGACGGTGATATTCAAGATTGCATAGACCATCTGATAGTGGCCGAAAATGCAGAGCGATTGAAGGAGAGTGAATTATAATAATATTAAGCTAAATAGTATAACTATGGACAAGCAACAATTATTTGAGAACATCAAAAAAAAGAAATCATTCCTCTGTGTAGGACTGGATACTGACATAAAGAAAATCCCCGAACACCTGTTGAAGGAAGAAGACCCTATCTTTGCTTTCAACAAGGCTATTATCGATGCTACAGCTCCTTACTGTATTGCATACAAGCCCAACCTGGCTTTCTATGAAAGCATGGGCGTGAAAGGATGGATTGCTTTTGAAAAAACAGTGAACTACATCAAGGAAAACTATCCCGACCAATTCATCATTGCCGATGCCAAACGTGGCGATATTGGTAATACCTCGGCTATGTATGCCCGTACTTTCTTCGAAGAGTTGAACATCGATTCTGTCACTGTTGCTCCTTATATGGGCGAAGACAGCGTAACTCCGTTCCTCACTTACGAAGGCAAATGGGTTATTCTGCTTGCTTTGACCAGCAATAAAGGTTCGCATGACTTCCAACTGACAGAAGATGCCAACGGAGAACGCCTGTTTGAAAAAGTGTTGCGCACCTCACAGAATTGGGCAAACGATGAAAACATGATGTATGTGGTAGGTGCCACCCAAGGACGTGCATTCGAAGATATCCGTAAGATTGTTCCCAACCACTTCCTGCTGGTACCGGGTATCGGTGCACAAGGCGGTTCATTGGAAGAAGTGTGCAAATATGGCATGAACAACACTTGCGGACTGATTGTCAACTCCAGCCGCGCCATTATCTATGCCGATAAAACTGAAAACTTCGCAAACGTAGCCGGACAAGAAGCCAAGAAAGTTCAGGCACAAATGGAAGAACAGTTGAAAGCAATCCTTTAATGAGTGAAAGAAAAATCATAAACGACCCCGTCTTCGGGTTTATCAATATCCCGAAGGGGTTGTTATATAATATTGTATGCCACCCGTTGCTGCAACGCCTTACACGCATAAAGCAACTGGGGTTATCTTCTGCTGTGTATCCGGGAGCGCAACACACCCGGTTTCAGCACTCGCTGGGAGCCTTCTATTTGATGAGTGAAGCCATCAGCCATCTTACAGCCAAAGGTAATTTCATTTTTGACAGCGAAGCGGAAGCTGTTCAGGCGGCTATTTTGCTTCACGATATCGGACACGGACCTTTTTCGCATGTTCTGGAGAACACACTAGTCACAGGAGTTTCGCATGAAGAAATTTCACTGATGCTGATGGAGCGTATCAACAAAGACTTAAAAGGACAGCTCAATCTTGCTATCCAAATCTTCAAAGACGAGTACCCCAAGAAGTTTCTTCATCAATTGGTAAGCGGACAACTGGATATGGACCGGTTGGACTATCTGCGCCGCGACAGTTTTTATACCGGAGTAACGGAAGGCAATATCGGTTCGGCGCGTATCATCAAGATGCTGGACGTAAAAGACGACCATCTGGTAGTCGAATCAAAAGGAATCTACTCCATAGAGAACTTTCTGACATCACGCCGCTTGATGTATTGGCAAGTCTACCTGCATAAAACATCCGTAGCCAGCGAAAAGATGCTCATCAGTACGCTGCTCCGTGCCAAAGAATTAGCCTCAAAAGGAGTCGAATTGTTTGCTTCCCCGGCTTTGAAGTTCTTCCTGTACCATTCCATTGGTAAAGAAGAATTTTATAATGATTCTAATTGTCTAGAATATTTTATTCAATTAGACGACAACGATATATGGACTGCACTGAAAGTATGGAGCAGCCACAGTGATATTATACTCTCTACTTTGAGTCGCGGACTCATCAACCGTCATCTCTTTAAAGTAGAAGTCACCTCTTCCCCCATCTCGAAAGAAAGAAAGGAAGAATTGCTTTCAAGGATATGTAATCAGTTATATATCAACAGGAAAGACGCGAATTATTTTCTATCGATATCCAGTATAGAAAATGACATGTACAAAAAGGAAGACGACAGCATTGAAATCATCTACAACGACGGAAGCACCAAGGACATTGCCGAAGCTTCGGATATGCTGAATATCTCCCTACTCTCTCGAAAAGTCAAGAAATATTATGTATGTTACCTGCGCCCTGAAGAAGGCGGACATTAAATAATTAGCGAATTGTACGGATATATAAAAAAAAAATGCGTAATTTGCATAATTAATGATGTGTTTACACTAACATGTAACACGCAAGTAACAAAACTGAAACATTTAGAACATAAAGAATTAGACAGTATTATGGAGTTCTCAGCTAAACAAATTGCGGAATACATCCAGGGAATTATTGTTGGCGATGAAAACGCAACTGTGCATACTTTTGCTAAAATAGAGGAAGGCGTGCCGGGAGCGATTTCTTTTCTTTCAAATCCTAAGTATACTCATTACATTTACGATACTCAGTCTACCATTGTGTTGGTAAACAAAGATTTCGTTCCCGAGCAAGAAGTAAAAGCTACCTTAATCAAGGTAGACAACGCCTACGAAAGCCTGGCTAAATTACTGACGCTCTATGAAATGAGCAAACCTAAAAAGACCGGTATAGATCCGCTGGCATACGTTGCCCCCACTGCGAAGTTGGGGAAGGATGTATATATCGCTCCGTTTGCCTGCGTAGGCGATGGTGCTGAGATTGGGGACAACACTTCCCTCCATCCGCACGCTACTGTAGGAAGTCATGCCAAAGTAGGTAATAATTGTACACTTTATCCACATGCCACTATCTATCACGACTGCTTGGTAGGAAACAACTGTACCCTGCATGCAGGCTGCGTAATCGGTGCTGATGGATTCGGATTCGCACCTTCTCCCGAAGGGTACGAAAAAATTCCACAAATAGGCATTGCCATCATAGAAGATAATGTGGAGATTGGTGCTAATACTTGCGTAGATCGTGCCACCATGGGTGCCACCATTGTACATAAAGGGGTGAAACTGGACAACCTGATCCAGATAGCACACAATGTGGAAGTAGGAAGCCACACTGTCATGGCATCACAGGTGGGTATTGCAGGTTCTACCAAAGTAGGTGAATGGTGTATGTTTGGCGGACAAGTAGGACTAGCCGGACATATTAAGATAGGTGACAAGGTAGGTATCGGCGCACAAGCAGGCGTTCCCGGCAACGTGAAATCCAACGAGCAAATTCTAGGCACTCCGGCCATCGATGCCAAGAATTTCATGAAATCATCGGCCGTATACAAAAAACTACCCGAAATGTACGCCACACTGAACGCCATGCAGAAAGAGATAGAAGAATTAAAAAAACAACTAAATAAATAAACCCCATGTTGAAACAGAAGACATTAAAAGGCAGTTTTTCTTTAAATGGAAAAGGCCTTCACACCGGAGTAAACTTGACGGTGACATTCAATCCTGCACCGGACAACCACGGGTATAAAATCCAACGAATTGATCTTGAAGGACAACCAATAATTGATGCCGTAGCAGAAAATGTAGGTGATACCACCCGCGGCACTGTGCTGATGAAAAACGGAATAAAAGTAAGTACAGTAGAACATGCTTTGGCAGCTCTTTATGCAGCTGGTATAGACAACTGCCTGATTCAGGTAAGCGGTCCCGAATTCCCTATTCTGGACGGCAGTGCCAAAGCGTATGTAGAAAATATACAGCGTGTAGGAATCGAAGAACAGAATGCTGTCAAGGATTACTATATTATAAAATCAAAAATCGAATTTAGGGACGAGGAAACCGGATCTTCCATCATTGTTCTTCCGGACGAAAATTTCAGTGTGAACGCACTGATCTCTTATCAGTCTAAAATACTGTCCAATCAGTTCGCCACACTGGAAGACATGGCTAAATTCCCCACCGAGGTAGCTTCCGCGCGTACCTTTGTATTCGTCCGCGAAATAGAACCATTGCTGGGTGCCGGACTGATCAAGGGAGGCGATCTGGACAACGCCATCGTAATTTACGAAAAAGAGATGAGCCAAGAAAATTATGACAAGCTGGCCGATGTCATGGGTGTTCCCCACATGGACGCCACCAAACTGGGCTACATCAACCATGTTCCCTTGGTATGGGACAACGAACCGGCACGTCACAAGCTACTGGATATCATCGGTGACTTGGCACTGATAGGCAAGCCCATCAAAGGCCGTATCATCGCCACCCGTCCTGGGCACACCATTAATAACAAGTTTGCCCGCCAAATACGCAAAGAAATCAAACTTCACGAAATACAGGCCCCATCCTATAACTGCAATGAATCCCCCATCATGGACGTAAACCGCATTCGCGAGCTGCTCCCGCACCGTTATCCGTTCCAGTTGGTGGACAAAGTCGTTGCCATCGGCGCGAACCACATTGTCGGTGTGAAAAATGTAACAGCCAACGAACCTTTCTTCCAGGGACATTTTCCGCAGGAACCTGTCATGCCTGGTGTACTTCAAGTAGAGGCCATGGCACAATGCGGCGGTCTGCTTGTTTTGAACTCAGTGGATGAACCCGAAAGGTACTCCACCTACTTCATGAAGATAGACGGAGTGAAGTTCCGTCAGAAAGTAGTGCCGGGAGACACTTTATTGTTCCGTGTTGAATTGTTGGCTCCTATCCGCCGGGGCATCTCCACAATGAAAGGATATGTGTTTGTAGGCGAGAAAGTAGTCTGCGAAGCCGAGTTTATGGCACAAATAGTAAAAAATAAATAACCACTAAAAAAACAACATGATTAGTCCATTAGCATATATACATCCCGAGGCAAGAATTGGTGAGAATGTAGAAATCGGTCCTTTTGTGTTTATCGACAAGAATGTAGTTATCGGTGATAACAACACAATCATGCCTAACGCCAATATACTGTATGGCTCACGCATAGGGAACGGCAACACCATTTTTCCGGGAGCTGTTATAGGCGCTATTCCCCAGGATTTGAAATTCCGCGGTGAAGAAACGACTGCCGAAATAGGTGATAACAACACCATTCGCGAGAATGTAACCATCAATCGTGGTACAGCGGCTAAAGGCAAAACCATAGTGGGCAGTAACAACCTGTTGATGGAAGGGGTACACGTAGCACATGATGCCATCATAGGCAGCGGTTGCATCATAGGCAATGCCACCAAGATGGCAGGTGAAATTATCATTGATGATAACGCCATTATCAGCGGTGCCGTATTGATGCACCAATTCTGCCGGGTAGGCGGTTATGTAATGGTACAGGGCGGTTCACGTTTCAGCAAGGACATTCCTCCTTATATTATAGCAGGGCGCGAACCCATTGCCTACGCAGGAATCAATATCGTAGGACTCCGCCGCCGCGGATTCTCTAATGAACTAATAGAGAATATACACAACACCTATCGCATTATTTATCAAAATGGTATGAACGTTACCGATGCCTTGGAACAAGTACGCAAAGAAATACCTATGAGCAAAGAAATAGAATATATTATTTCTTTCATAGAAAATTCTCAAAGAGGTATCATCAGATAACAAAGTTTTTTATAACTTTACTGCACGAAAAACAAGTTATATAGTATATGGTATATAGATTTACACTCATCTCTGATGAAGTCGATGATTTTATAAGAGAAATAAAGATAGATTCTGAAGCTACTTTCCATGACTTTCACGAAGCCATCCTGAAAGCAGCAGGATACAAAAATGACCAACTAACCTCATTCTTCATCTGTGATGATGACTGGGAAAAAGAACAGGAAATCACACTGGAGGATATGGGTACCAGTTCGGATGAAGACAGTTACATCATGAAGGAAACCAAGTTAAGCGACCTGTTGGAAGACGAAAAACAGAAATTGCTTTATGTCTTCGATCCCTTGTCTGAACGTGTATTCTTTATCGAACTGTCTGAAATCATAACCGGCAAAGACCTTGACAATGCCATTTGCTCACGCAAAGCGGGAGAGGCCCCCAAGCAGACTCTTGATTTTGACGAAATGATGGCAAACAATGGTGGAAACCTTGACTTGGACGAGAATTTCTATGGTGATCAAGACTTTGACATGGAAGACTTCGACCCCGAAGGATTTGATATGGGAAGTGGCAGTGCTGCCGACCCTTACGAGCAAGATAACTATTAATCTGAATTTGTAGGGGCGACTGATTCAGTTGCCCCTTTTATTTTTAAGCCTGATGTCTCACACCCTTATCGTCCTCATTGGCCCTACCGGTGTAGGAAAGACAGAATTAAGTCTTTCCATTGCCGAACATTTCCAAACCTCTATCATTTCGGCAGATTCCCGCCAGCTATATAAAGATTTGAAAATAGGTACTGCTGCCCCTACTCCCGAACAATTGTCACGTGTGCCTCATTGGTTTGTCGGTACTTTGGAACTGACTGATTATTACAGTGCCGCACAATATGAGACTGACGTATTGAATCAGCTGGAATGCTTGTTCCAAACCCACGATACTGTTGTACTCACCGGTGGTTCCATGATGTATGTGGATGCCATCTGCAAAGGTATTGATGACATTCCCACCGTTGACAAAGAAACCAGGGAACTGATGCTTCAACGCTATGAAAAAGAGGGATTGGACAAACTCTGTGCCGAGCTGAAACTGCTTGACCCTGAATATTACAAAATAGTAGATTTAAAGAATCCCAAACGGGTTATCCATGCATTGGAAATCTGCTACATGACCGGCAAAACGTACTCATCTTTCCGCACCCGCAATTGTAAAGAACGTCCTTTCCGCATTATAAAAATAGGACTGACTCGCGACCGTGAGGAGTTATACGACCGCATAAACCGCCGTGTAGATATAATGATGCAAGAGGGATTACTGGAAGAAGCACGCAGCGTCTATCCCTACAAAGACTTGAACTCGCTGAATACAGTGGGGTACAAAGAAATATTCAAATATCTGGATGGCGAATGGACACTTGATTTTGCCATTGAGAAAATAAAGCAAAACTCACGCATCTATTCCCGCAAACAAATGACTTGGTTCAAACGGGATGCAGATATCGCTTGGTTTCACCCCGACCAACAAGAAGAGATTATGGAACATATTAAAAAACAATTATCATGAAAAAACTGCTCATCTTATTATTAATGTGCATGACACTCATCCCGGCATCGGGAAAAGAATCACAAGAACGCTGGCATCATAATAAATACTCCATGTTTATCCATTTCGGACTTTACTCCGAACTGGGCGGTGTGTGGGAAGGCAAACCTGTCACTCGCGGATATAGTGAACAGATACAGTCTTTTGCCGGTATCTTCAGTGACTGGTATGGTGATACGGCACTCCGGTTCAACCCTACTCTCTTTCATGCCGATTCCATCGTTGCCTTGGCTAAAAAAGCCGGAATGCGTTCTATCATCTTCACAACCAAGCACCATGACGGATTCTGCATGTTCAAGACAGCAACTACTGACTATAACTCTTACGATGCCACTCCCGGTAAACGCGATTTCGTAAAAGAACTGGCAGAAGCCTGTAAACGGGGAGGTATCAATTTCGGCATGTATTTCTCTTTGATTGATTGGCACTTTCCACAAGCCTATCCTATTTCCAGCCATAACTGTGACTTTATTACTCCGCAACACCATGAGTTTACGAAACAACAGGTTACGGAACTGCTCACCAATTATGGCCCCATCTCCGAACTTTGGTTTGATATGGGTTCCAATACTCCCCAACAAAGCCAAGAGCTTTATGAACTGGTTCACAAACTGCAACCGGACTGCATGGTAAGCGGACGTCTCGGCAATGACCGTTATGACTTTGCAGTCATGGCTGATAATGCCTATCCTGAAGGAGCCCTCCAAACTGCATGGCAGTCGGCCGCTTCCATGTTCAACGAAACATGGAGCTATCGTTCATGGCAGGAAAGAGGAGATGTACATACCAAAGCAATGGAGAAATTGCGCAGCCTTATCAATGTGGTTTCGCACGGGGGCAACTTCCTGCTCAATATCGGACCTAAAGGAGACGGCTCTGTTGTTCCTTTCGAAAAGGAAGTATTGACAGAAATCGGTGCCTGGCTGGAAAAGAACGGAGAAGCCATTTATGACACGGATGCTTCTCCCTTCCGTGAACAGTATGAATGGGGAGCCATCACTCGAAAAGAGAATACACTCTATCTGATTTTGTCAGGAAAATATCCTCTGCACGGCGAAATTATCCTGAACACTCCGGGTTTCAAGCTGAAAGAGGCAAAAGGCAACTACACCCACATCAGTCAAAAGAAAGGAAATCTGCATATTACTGTACCCCAAACAGCGTACAACAATACTGATATAGAAGTTCTTTCTTTAGACATGGACGTGACAACACCTATTGCTGCCACTCATGAATATGTACCTAATTACAGCTACTCTTGTTTTGATTATTACAGCAATTATCGCAGCACAGTAAGCTATGAATGGGAAATTCCTAACCGTAATACCCAACTGGAACTGACTTATACACCCCAGGAAATCGGCAAAGAACTTGTCATTACAAATCCGACCGGAAATGAACAAAGAATAACACTTGACGGAGCCAAAGCCAGCCCTTTAAAAGTAAATCCTAAAACCAAATGGGGAAAACGCTACCTCTGCGGACCGGGCAGCAGTTTGTTTGACGCTCCTTCCACTATCAGTCTTGATAAGACTCCTGTAAGAAACGGACAATGGAAAGAAACGAACGAAGAAAAGATGATGTTCCCTGCCAATATCCTTGAGACTTACTTTGTCATGCAGGAAGTAGAATCACCGGTAGCACAAGATGTATTAGTGGACGTAGGCGCAGGAAACGGTATTGAAGTTTATCTGAACGGTCGTTCTGTCATGAAGCATTTGAATCCATATCGTTGCAAATTCCGTGAAGAAAAGGTATTATTGCATCTGCAAAAAGGGTTGAATCAAATTGTCTTGCGCTTGTACAACCGGTTTGAAAAGGAAACAGGATATCTGCTCCGTCCTTCGGATAAACAAATTGTTTATAAACAACGCTATACATACACAGTTTCCGAAGAAGACAAAAAACAGCCTGCCATCAAGTTGCAGATTAAACAAAATAATCTGCCGACCCAGCATACCGATACAGAATTACATAACCTTACTGTCAGAATAAAATAGTAACAAGGAAGACTACTTTCACCCCAAAAGCCCATGAATAGGAGATTTCAGCAGCCGTTATGTGTGAAAGGAGATTGTATATCAACTTCCCGGACAGATGAAAACAAACAATAGGCTTTATAAAAAAACAGGGGAGTGTATCAAAATGTGGATAATGCTGTCGTTTAGTTCGTAGGGGTGAGGCTTGCTCGCCCGAAAACAGTTTGTTTTGTGTCTTCGGGCAGGCAACCCCTGCCCCTACAGCTGACGATGAGATAAGCCGGTTAGTTTTGACACCCCCTGCTTTCAACATATACAAAAGTCTTTTGGAAAAGCACACAGCCTTTCTAATTACTTAACCTGATTATACTGCTTTATCAAGATTTCCCAACCCTATAATTCATAATTACTCCTATCAACACCTGGATGGAAAAGACAAGCAAACCTACATTTAAGAAAATATTCCGCCATTCACTCTTTGTTGTAAATTGTTTGTAAAGCGGTTTAATGATAGGCGCATCCGAATGCTGTACTTTACAACGTGATTTGTCAATCGCTTTTTTATAATCCCCTATATCGAAAGTGCACCATTCATAGCATACCAACGAATCCTGCTTATCATGCTTTACGGCAACAACCCATGCTTTTACCTCCCTTTCTGCATATTTATGTTCAGGTAATGAATCCTCAAAAACCGGTGATACCGAATACCAATGCTGCTTCTTCTCCGTCCGATAAGAATGTCGGGATACACGTCGGGTATGTTCACGCCAAATACCGATGGTACTCCTCCTCTTATTATCCACCTCCAAACGATCAAAAGTAAAATACATAGGCTTATCTTTTTCCTTGTATAAATCTGTTATTGAAGCATAACGGACTATATCATCGGCAGAATGGAACAGCCAGTTTTGCAAAGGCACTGATCGTAATTATTCGGGCTTCTTTTTAATAAAT
>ENA-OPCI01001721-OPCI01001721.1-human-gut-metagenome-genome-assembly--contig:-NODE-1721-length-11804-cov-4.151332_pt1 | contig 11804 bp, 8 predicted proteins | sample MGYA00241564_ERZ501479 | MGnify/ENA primary metagenome ERZ501479 (study PRJEB25962, sample SAMEA2042630) | human gut metagenome | biome: human gut; feature: human-associated habitat; material: faeces...
ATCCGAAACGCCGGATCCAGATCAATGGTATGAAAATGTTCCCGGATTACGGATAAACAGAAACTGTGAATGGTCGTAATCTGCGCACTGTGGATCAATGTCGCCTGCCGGTTCAGATTCGCATCCTCCGGCCGCTTCTCTGCCTGATCTTCAATTGCCTGTCGGATACGCTCTTTCATCTCCCCTGCGGCTGCTCTTGTAAAGGTTACAATCAAAAGCTCATCAATATCCACAGGATTGTTTTTATCTGTTATTCTTTGAATAATTCGTTCTACCAAAACAGCCGTTTTACCACTTCCTGCAGCCGCACTTACCAGTATATTACAGTTTCTGGTATCAATAACCTTCTGCTGTTCCTCTGTCCATGAAACACCCATCTTACTTTTCCCCCCTTTCCATTTCTTCTTCCATCAGACACCACAAATTACTTGATTTATCTTTTTCCAATTTGCGATATTCATATCCCGGAAGCTTTTCATCAAAACCACATATTTCTTTATAAGGGCAATATTCACAGGCATTTTCTTTTTTCCATTCAAAAGGATTTACGCTGGTATTTCCCTTTAAAATCTCTTTTACTTGGGCTATATTATCCATGTATTCATCGTGAGATTGCATCCCGATACATGGACCTTTGCAGTTCTTGATGTGGTATTCCAGACAAACATTGAATTTTCCCTGACGAATGTTTTCGGGGGTTAGTGCCAGATGACAGGTGCGGAGCGGATATAGTTTCTTTATCAGATCTAGCACAGCTTGCATAGAAGGAATATGACTGTATGGACCATAGTAGGTAGAACCGTTCCGGATAATTTGCCTTGTCTTGAATACCCGTGGAAAATACTCGTTGCTGACGCAGATAGATGGATAACTTTTATCATCTTTCAGCAAGACATTATAGCGAGGCTTGTATTTCTTGATAAGGTTATTTTCCAAGAGTAGGGCATCTTCTTCTGTATTTACAACAATATAGCGGATGTCTGCAATCTTGCTGACCAATATACGTGTCTTGGCAGATTGATGCTCTTTTGAAAAATACGAATATACACGCCGTTTCAAATTTTTTGCTTTCCCAACATAAATAATCACTCCTTCTTTGTTGAGGTATTGATAGATGCCGGGGGTGCTTGGCAAATTTAATACGATTCCTCGAAGGTATTCGTTTGTACTAAGTTCTTCCATGTTATAGCTTGTACGTTTAAGGATTGCTATAAAAGAAGAATCCGGCATATACAAAAATGTATTTGCCGGATTCTTCTTTTCCTTATTTATTGTGAATAGGAGATATTAAACTCTTATATGTCCGTCCGGCTGAGCAGCCTTTTAAAGTTGCAATAGCGTGGTTACTTCTACATCGTCGGTAAATGCTTTTCTACCGTTTAATCCTTTCAGCTCGATTACAAAATTTACGAATGCCTGTTTAGCACCGCATCTTTTTACTAAGCGATAGGTTGCAGCCATGGTTCCTCCGGTTGCCAGCAAATCATCGTGCAACAAGACGATGTCATTTTCATTAATGGCATCTTTATGTATCTGTATGGTGTCAGTCCCATATTCTTTTGCATAAGTTTCTTCTACCACTTCTGCAGGAAGTTTTCCTGGCTTTCTTGCCATGATGAATCCGGCTCCTAATCTGGCAGCTAAAGCACCTCCCAAAATGAAGCCTCTAGATTCGATACCGACTACCTTTGTGATGCCTTTATCCTTATACATTTCGTATAGTTCGTCAATCATCCCTTGGAGACACTCGGCATTTTTAAACAACGTAGTGACGTCGTAGAACAATATTCCCGGAATAGGGAAGTCTGGTATCTCACGGAGGTTTTTCTTTAATGTTTCTTTATTCATATCCAGTAATTTATGTTTGTTTCTTAAACTTGTTGTTTCACGTGAAACATGCTTGCTTTAGCGTCCCAGTAACACGAGAAGCACATTGATGTCGCTTGGAGAAATACCTGGTATACGGCTTGCTTGCGCCAGTGTTTCCGGATCTATTTTTATGAGCTTCTGACGGGCTTCTGTTGACAGAGAGTTCAAATTGGCATAGTCAAACTTTCCTTTAATGCGGATGGCTTCCAAGCGATGTATCTTGTCTGCTATCATTCGTTCACGATCGATATAGCCTTGGTATTTGATTAACACTTCTGCTGCCTCAATTGTTTCTTCTTTCCGGTCGGTTACCTTGTCGAGTGCAGCTTGGAAAGATGGCACATGCGGGGCAATATTCTCGATAGTGATTTGCGGACGACTAAGCAACTCTATCAGTTTGCAGCCATGAGTAAGCCGGGCTGTTCCAAGTCCCTCTAAAGCGTCGTTTATCTTATCTGCCTTGATGGAGTAGGTTTTTGCAAACTCAACCAACCGCTGTATTTCTTCTCGCTTCTGGCAAAGTCTGTCGTAGCGCTCTTTACTTGCCAGACCGAGTTTATATGAGCGTTCTGTCAGACGCATGTCGGCATCGTCTTGACGGAGCAGAATTCTATATTCTGCACGTGAGGTAAACATTCTGTAAGGTTCGTCTACACCTTTTGTTACCAGGTCGTCAATCAATACTCCGATGTATGCTTCGTCGCGTCCAAGTACGAATGGCTCACCTCCATGACAATTAATGTGTGCATTGATACCAGCAATGATACCTTGTCCTCCGGCTTCTTCGTATCCGGTTGTTCCGTTTACTTGTCCGGCAAAGAACAGGTTCTTTACAACTTTCGATTCTAATGTATGCTTAAGCTGTGTCGGATCGAAATAGTCGTATTCGATAGCATATCCCGGGCGATAAGCAACGATGTTTCTGAAGCAAGGAATCTTCTTCAACGCAGCGAACTGTATATCCATTGGAAGTGAAGAGGAGAATCCGTTTAGATAAAGTTCTTGTGTGGTTTCTCCTTCCGGTTCGAGGAACAACTGATGCTGTGGCTTGTCGGGGAAAGTCACAATCTTTGTTTCGATACTTGGGCAATAGCGAGGTCCTATGCTCTGGATTTGTCCATTGAAAAGGGGAGAGTCGGCCAATCCGCTACGCAATACTTCGTGTACTTCCTCGTTAGTATAGCATGTCCAGCATTGAAGCTGCTTGAGCTGTCTGGGCTCGCTGATGAAAGAGAAACGGTGAAAATCATTTTCTCCATCCTGTGTTTCCATCAGGCTGAAGTCTACACTTCGTGCATCAATACGAACCGGAGTACCTGTTTTCATTCGTCCGGCAGTAATGCCATGGCGTGTAATGGATTCTGTCAGATGATAGGATGCTGGTTCTGCACAACGTCCTCCGGCAAGCATCTTGTGTCCGATATGCATTAAGCCGTTTAAGAAAGTGCCGGCTGTAAGAATAATACATTTGGCATGGAAAGTTACTCCCCAGCATGTAACCAATCCGGTTACTTCACCATTTTCTACTAATAATTCCTCTACTGTATCTTGCCAAATATGGAGGTTGGGAATGTTCTCCAGAATTTCGCGCCATGCCCAGATGAATTTACCTCGGTCACACTGTGCACGTGGACTCCACATGGCAGGACCTTTGGAACGGTTCAGCATGCGGAACTGAATTGCTGTGCGGTCTGTTACCAATCCCATATATCCGCCGAGTGCGTCGATTTCCCGAACAATCTGACCTTTGGCGATTCCTCCCACGGCAGGGTTACAGCTCATCTGTCCGATCTTATTCATATCCATTGTGATCAGACAGGTTTTCGAGCCAAGGTTAGCTGCTGCCGCAGCGGCTTCGCAGCCGGCATGTCCGGCTCCTATAACAATAACGTCATACTTAAAGTCCATTAATCTTTTGTTTTTATATCTGTTGCAAAAATACGAAAAATTAGTGGCTTAGCTTTGATTCAGGTTCGTAAAAAGAGTTATAGTAAAGAGGAAAGGAGAGGAGGGAGTAAAGAACTGAAAAGTATGAAATAAAATCCGCTGTTGTTTCCCCTGATTCATGCTGACATTTTAAAAAAACATCGGCATGAATCAGGGAAAACAACAGCGGAAATTTTCAGCAGTCCTACCCGAACTGGGAATGTGCTCAGGTAATAGGTCTTGAATAGATTCCGAATGGAATTATTGAAAATCTTTCAGCAAATCGAGTGCCTTATTTTCGGCAGCTTCCATGATTTCACGTTCTCCCGGACCTTTATCGTTTATTCCACACAGATGCAGAATACCGTGAATAATGACGCGGTGCAACTCTGTTTCGTAAGTTGCTCCAAATTGCTCTGCGTTGGTACGGACTGTATCAAGGCTAATAAATAAATCGCCTGCAATCCGGTTCCCTTCACAATAGTCGAACGTAATGATGTCAGTGTAGTAATCGTGCTGAAGATACTGACGGTTTACTTCCAGAATCTTTTCATCAGAACAGAAAATGTAAGCTATTTCACCTACTTTTTTCCCGTAAGTTTCTGCAACAGCTTTTATCCACGCTGTGGTTTCGCGCTTTTTGATAGCGGGCATTTCTACCCCTTCAGTTTGATAAGTAATCATATCGTATATCAGTTAAAGAATAAATAGCAAATAAGAATTGCGGCTATGATACCAGCCAGATCGGCGAGTAATCCGCATGGTACGGCATGGCGTGTACGGACAACTCCCACACTTCCGAAATAAACGGCGAGAATATAGAACGTAGTATCGGTAGATCCCTGAAAGATGCAAGATAACCGTCCTACAAAAGAGTCGGCTCCGTATGTGTTCATGGCATCTACCATTAGCCCGCGAGCTCCACTACCACTTAATGGTTTCATCAGTGCTGTAGGCAGTGCCCCTACAAAATCACTATTGATACCACATAAGTTCACCAAATTGGCTATACCTTCTATCAAATAGTCCATGCATCCGGAAGCACGGAAGACTCCGATGGCTACTAAAATGGCTACCAGATAAGGGATGATGCGTACGGCAGTAGTAAACCCTTCTTTGGCTCCTTCTACAAAAGCGTCGTATACATTAATTTTCTTTCTCATGCCGGCAACTATGAAACCGATGATAATGACAAACAAGAATACATTGGCTGTAGTTGTAGAATAGATATCGATTTGCTGACGTGACAGCATGCTGAAGGAATAAATAATACCTGCAATAACTAGGCTTGTACCACCTAGGAATAACAGAATAGTCCGGTTCAGCAAGTTGATGCGCTGGTATAAGCTTACTGCAATAATACCGGCAAGTGTAGAAAAAAAGGTCGCCAGCAGAATAGGGACAAAAACGTCTGTAGGCTGAGCAGCTCCCAGTTGGGCACGATAGACCATAATGCTGATAGGAATCAAGGTCAATCCTGAGGTATTCAGTACCAGAAACATGATCATCGGATTACTTGCCGTATCTTTTTTCGGATTCAGTTCTTGTAATCCCTCCATTGCTTTCAGGCCTAAAGGGGTTGCTGCATTGTCCAAACCTAGCATATTGGCGGCAAGATTCATAAAAATACTTCCTGTAACAGGATGCCCTTTGGGTATTTCCGGGAATAATTTAGTAAAGAGTGGGCTCAGTAAACGAGAGAAAATTCCGATAACACCACCTTGTTCTCCGATACGCATGATGCCCATCCAGAGGGATAGTACTCCGGTTAGTCCCAGTGAAATCTCGAATGCTGTTTTGGAAGAATCGAATGTTGAATTAATGATAGCAGGAAAGACTTCCGTATCTCCTAAAAATATAAGACGTACTACAGCTACAATAAATGCGGTCAGGAAAAAAGCAATCCAAATATAATTCAGAACCATGTAGAATATGTTTGAAGTATTAATAATCTTTACCGGACAAAAGTAAAGAATTAATTCAGAAAATGATAACTTTGTTCTTATGAAAAAACCTCGGTGGAAACATATTCGTTGGATAATACTGGCTTTACTTTTGGCTGGTGTGTGTATGTTTCGGTTTATATCTGGTGCAGGTGAATTTTATGCCTGCTGTATTTATCCTGCTGTTTCCGGCTGTTTGTCGCGGTTGGCTTCTCTAGTTTCGTTTTCTCTTTGTGAAGCTCTGGTCGTTGCGACAGTTGTAGCGCTATTGCTGTATCCGATTATAGCCAGGCGTAGAAGACAGACTTGGAAATCAATCGTAGGGAGAGAACTGGAAGTTTTGCTTTGGATATATGTATGGTTTTATTGGGGATGGGGAATGAATTATTTCCGCGACAGTTTCTTTGAGCGGACAGAAGTCACTCCTTGTTCTTATAATGAACAACGTTTCAAGCAGTTTCTTGCTATTTATACGGATAGTTTAAACAGTACATATAAAAAAGACTTGAATGTTTCACAGCCAGACATAGAACAAAAAATCAAGCCGGTTTATGCAGAAGTTCCCGATAAATATGGACTGACTCATCCGGAAAGTTTTCAGCATCCGAAACAATCCTTCTGTAACGCCTTATATTCGGGAGTTGGGGTATTGGGATATATGGGACCTTTTTTCGATGAGTCGCATGTGAATCATGAGCTACTACCTGTACAACTTCCGTTTACTTACGCACACGAGCTTGCCCACTTGCTTGGAGTTAGCAGTGAGGCTGAAGCTAATTTCTGGGCTTATCAGGTATGTATTCATGCTGACGATTGCAATATACGTTATAGCGGCTATTTCGGATTGTTACCCTATGTAGCGGTAAATGTTCGTAGTTTGCTTGGCGATAGTGAATATTCGAAGTGGTTAAGTATGCTACGTCCGGAAGTGATACAACAGTTGTACGATAAGCAAGCATATTGGGATGTCCGTTATAATAAATTATTAGGAAAGTTTCAGAATGTAGTTTACAACTGGTATTTAAAAAGTAATCAAATTCCCTCCGGACAAAAAAATTATGCGGAAGTTATCGGTATGATTCTTTCTCTACCGGAAAATTGGTGGCAGGGGCCTCTTGAGAATTAAAAAAATCGGGGAAGTATTCAGCTTGAATCTTTTTTTGCCAGTAATGAAGCTCTTTGTTTTGATATGTTTTCTTTAAATGGTGCTTATTTTGTTTCTTTTTGAAATATCGTATTGTTTATTTCTGTTTATTTGTATTGTATAATACGATTTTATATTTCTTTTTGGTGCTAGGAAAAGTATTGTAACTTTGGTTGAACTAGAAAAAATAGATAATTTTCTTCTCCTTAATCATTTTTATTTCGGATAATAAGTAAAAAAAATCCGCTTCAGAATAAAAAACTTGGTTAGTTATTCTGAAACGGAGATTTTATTAGAAATCACAAATGGAGCTTATTGTGGATTCTGTACGATGTTGGGGTTAGCATCTATTTCCGACTGTGGAATAGGAAGAGCGATACGCGGATCATTGGGTTGGATTGTTTCAGCATTTAATGTATTCAGTGTACTCAAGTGCCATCCTCCTTTACGAACGATCGGTTGTTTGTTTCGCAGATAGTCGAAGAAAATTTGTCCTTCGCCTACCAATTCTTTCCGGCATTCTTTCAAGACACGTTCAATAGTAAATTCTTCTGCGCTGACCGACTTTTCCGGATTAGCACGGCTGACAATCTGATTCAGGAAACCTCTTGCAGGTTCCAAATATTCTCCTCCTAATTTTACACCGGCTTCAGCAGCATTCAGATAAACTTCCGATAAGCGGATAATACTGATATTATTGTCTTTCGGATCACCGCTCTTTCCTGGGAATTTACTGAGAAATACCTTACGGGTACGGGCTGCTTCGGGAAGACCTTCATTGTTTTCGATAAGCGATAGCTGGGTAATACAATGACGTACGTCATTAGGATCTTCTTCAAGCAAATTCAGAAATTCTTCTGTAAGGATAAGATTGTTCCAGTCTACTCCCTTTTCTTCATTTGCATAAACCATTGGAGCTCCTTCACCACCGGTACCACCTCCCCATTCTGAAGGTTCGGTTGTACTTATGTATAATTCAAACAGAGCTTCTGCCTGAAAGTCTTTTCCCCATATGGTAGGATATTCGTCACGTGTATAAAGCTGATACAATCCTTTACTATTATTGATGACATCGGTTGCAGCTTCGTAAGCTTCTTTATTTTTCCCCATATCAAGATAGACTCTTGAAAGCAATGCTTGTGCTGCCCAGTAATTGATATAACCATCCGTTCTTTCTGTACTTAGGCTAGAGCGTGCTGTTGTTATGTCGTTGACAACTTGTTCATAACATTCTGCTACTGTATTCCGTTTCGGTTGGTGGGATGGTTCTTCCGGTTTCAACTCGATGGGAACTCCCAGAGAAGCACCATTGTCATTTATATAAGGCATTCCGAAAAGTCTGGTCAGATTGAATAAGGCCAGTCCTCGCAACACCAAGGCTTCCGCTTTTATACGGTCCAGTTCTTTGGTATCACTGCTTTGTACTGCCCCCTGTTCTATCTTTTGGATAATGTTATTTGCCTGTCTGATTACCAGATAAGGACGATTCCATGGGAGTGTTATATTTAAATTATCTGTTGCCAGTACATTATATGTATAATAAGGAGTAACACGCTTGCCTGATGCTTTGTTTTCTCTGGCTTGTACATCCATGGCGCGGCAGTCTCCGTAGTACCAGTAATTATCTCCGTAATAACTGTGTTGTGATGTCTCGCGATAAACTCCGTTTAACGCTACCTTTATATCCTCCAAAGTTGAAAGGGCCTGATCGGTAGTAACGGATGTAGAAGGATTCAGATTTAGCCAGTCTTCGGAACAAGATACCCCCATAATAGAAGTAGCCGCCAGTAAATAAATATATATTTTCTTCATATGATATGATCGTTAATGAATTTAGAATGTTAATTGTACGCCAAAACTGAATGTACGCATAGGTGGAGCTTCACAATAAACTTCGCCGTTAACAGGAGTTTCTGGATCGTATTGTTTCCATTTGGCCCATGTTAGCAAATTGCTTCCAGAGAAGTAGACACGTGCTTTGTTGATCAATGCCTTGCTTGTCCACTGGTCGGGTAATGTAAATCCGAGAGTAAGATTTTTCAGTCTTAAATGGTCTGTACTGTGGATGTAGCGTGATGAATTGGTAACAGTTGCTTTCTCTCCAAATACGAAACGCGGGACATCTGTCTGGTCGCCCGGTTGCTGCCAGCGTTCTAAAGCATATATAGGCAGATTATATCTGGATGTATAAATAGATTCTGTTCCGTTCTCGATGCTGGTTCCCAGTTTATCGTATGAGTAACCTCCCAGTGAATATGTAAGAGTGAAACTCAAATCCAGCCATTTATAATTTAAAATATTTGTCAGACCACCAGATACTTTAGGGTTAACCGATTTGAATGGTATGCTTTCTGCCTCATTCGGGTCAGTTGTCAGACTACGGTCGATTGTACCGTCTTCATTAACCTTATTTTTATAATATTCTGCTTTCCCGTTCTGGGTATTTACTCCGGCAAATTCTTTTACATAGAATGTGTGATATGGCAAGCCCACTTTGTGGATAAACCATGTACCTTCAATAGTCTGATCAAGCTGACCGTTTAATGAAACGATTTTGTTTTTATTGTGTGTCAGATTGAAAACTGTTGTCCAGTTGAAATCGTTGGAAGCGAAATTCAATGTACGTAATTCAAATTCTACACCTTTATTATTAAGCTGTCCGACGTTGGCCAGATAACTGGTAAATCCGGTTGTAGCACTGATAGGAAGATTGTAAAGCAAATCTTTGGTATCGCGATTATAATATTCTAGGCTTACGAAAATACGGTTTATGAAAGCGAGGTCAAGTCCGATATTCAGGTTGTAGTTCTTTTCCCATCCTAAATTGGTATTAGGTTGAGATGATTCATACGAACCGGATGCTCCCATATAGTTCTGTCCGTAACTATACAGTCCCATATATCCGTAAAGAGATCCTGGCTGGTTTCCATTTACACCATAAGAAGCACGTATTTTCAGATCGTTCAAGACCTTTTTTACCGGTTTCATGAATGCTTCATTACTGATATTCCACATACCCGAAACAGACCAGAAATTTCCCCATCGGTTGCTTGGAGAAAGTCGTGAACTACCATCTCGGCGGAAACTTCCTGCCAGATAATAACGGTCGTCATAATCATAGTTAAGACGTGACAGATACGAAATCATGCGGTAATCTTGAGTAGATGAAATAAAACTGTTCAAGACGGCTGCATTATCGGGTTCTGTCAAGATGTCTGAAGGAAGTTTAGACTTCATTCCTGAGGCTTTGTCGGTCTGATAACTTTCTATTTCATAAGCGGCCAGTACATCCAGATGATGTTTGTATGCAAACGTACGTACGTAGTTTAAAGAAGTAGAAGAGATAAATTTTCCATATTCGATAAACCCTTTTGCTGTCTGGGCGTCACTACCACTTTTAGGACCTGCCGAACTAAGCGGGTTATAGTATCTGGAATCTTTTTGGGTTGTATAGTCGTAGCTTATTGTTTCTTTCAACTTCAGACCTTTTAACGGCTCAATACTTGCGTAGCCGGTAGAAAACATACGTGTCATACGTACGCGGTTGTAGTCGGTCATGATATCGCGTAATGGATTGAGGGTACTACCTTCATATGCACCGATATAGTTTCCTTCTTCATCACGTACTGTCATTGAAGGATTCATGGTCATGGCTACACAAAGGAACGGATTGATGGCAGATCCTCGTTCCTCGTTCATTTCCTGATTCATCTGTGTGAACATCATGTTGGCTCCTACTTCTCCATATTTCCCTACTTTCTGAGTAAGATTCAAGCGAGCAGAATATCGGTCAAGACTTGAGTTTTTAGCCAAACCCTCTTGCTTGTTGTATCCCAGTGAAGCATAATAAGTGGAACGTTCGTTTCCACCTGAAACAGATGCTTCATAATCCTGCTGAGTAGCTGTTCGTAACAATTCTTTCCGCCAGTCGGTATACCCCATAGATGGTACGTATGCATATTGGCCGATTTCCTGATCAGCATATGCTGTTGGTGATTCCATGTTCTGGTCGATGGCATAATTTACCAGTCCTTCATATAATAACTCTCTGCGCTGATCGCCGTTCAAAGTCGGACGGAAATCGACTGCAGCATTTGAGAAACCGCCTGAAATATTCAAGGTTACCTGAGCTCTTCCGGCACTACCTTTTTTAGTCGTGATAAGAATGACTCCATTTGCTGCTCTCGAACCGTAAAGTGAAGCTGCTGCTGCATCTTTTATCACTGTGATATTCTCGATATCAGCAGGGTTCAGCGTACTCATGATGTTGGTTTTCGAGTTATTCATATATGCCGCATCCGAACCGCCTGCACTAAGGCTTCCAGAAGTAACAGGTACTCCGTCTATAACGAACAGCGGCTCTTGAGAGGCATTAAAAGATCCCATACCTCGGATACGGATATTCTGGTTGGCTCCCGGCTGGCCAGAACTGCTGGTAATATTGACACCTGTTGTCATACCTTGCAGTTTCTGTTCCACACTCATGACAGGGATGTCTTTTAACATATCGGCTTTTAGTGTGTTAGCCGAACCGGTAAAAGAAGATTTTGTGAAGTTACCATAACCTGTTACGACAACTTCATCCAGATTCATTGACTCTGGTTCCAATACAATATTCAGTACTGAATTCTTGCGTGGAACACGAATCTCTGCTGTTTTCATTCCGATGTATGAAACAATCAGTGTCTGGTCTGGTTCAACCTGCAAGCTATACTTCCCTTCCGGGTCGGTTATTGTACCGATAGCTTCATTTCCTTTTATTGTGATAGAAACACCTATCAATGCTTCTTTTTCATCTGCTGAAGTTACTGTTCCAGAGATTGTTCGTTTCTGAGCAAAGACTTGTTGTGTTATTACACAATAAAAAATCTTGAGTTCAACTTATAAATGCAACTTTTTGGGTGCGGATAATAAGCAATAAA
>ENA-OPCI01001722-OPCI01001722.1-human-gut-metagenome-genome-assembly--contig:-NODE-1722-length-11804-cov-3.131586_pt1 | contig 11804 bp, 13 predicted proteins | sample MGYA00241564_ERZ501479 | MGnify/ENA primary metagenome ERZ501479 (study PRJEB25962, sample SAMEA2042630) | human gut metagenome | biome: human gut; feature: human-associated habitat; material: faeces...
AAGGCCGACCGACAAGCAGCGCCTTGTGAACCTGCTGCAGAAGCACCAATTGGTGTACAAGTACTGTCAATGAAAATGAACTTTGACGGTTTAGGCAAGATCATTTTAAGTATTTTTATTATGTTTCAGGCACTGATGAATCTATCAATACGGTGGAATATTTGGAAAATAATCATGCTGATTATTTTTGTGGTATCGGCATCTGTTATTCGGGTATGCCTGAATATCGTGGCAAATAGCAGTTCATTTTGGCTGAAAGGCTCAAAAAACTCTCTGCCCCATATGGTATATACGGTTTGGGAGTTTGGAAAATACCCAATTAATATTTTTAGCGGTGTAATTCAGTTTATGCTTGTAACATTTTTACCATATGCTTTTATGGGTTTTTTACCTGCGGCATATATGTTTGATAAACAGATTTATGCATCAGTAGCGCTGATAACACCAATAGTTGCAGTTATATGGATCATTATATCTTTTGTTGTATTTCGATTAGGACTTAATAAATATGAAAGCACAGGAAATTAGGAGAAACTTATGAAAATAGCAATAATATCAAGTGTTTACGAACAAACTCCGCCATTAAAGTATGGCGGAATAGAAAGAGTATTAGACTTTTTGGTAAAGGGACTTAAAACAAAGGGGCATGATGTGACGTTGTTTGCAACAGGGGATTCTAATTCTCCTTGTGAATTGGTTCATTTTTTTGAACATCCGGTAACATCATATGATTTAAAGGCTCAAGTTATCCATTCACAAAAAGCATGTCGTTATATCAATGAACATAACTTTGATATAGTGCAAAATAATATAGATATTTCAGTTGGATTAAAAGATTTGTTAAAAGTTCCTATGGTACACACATTACATATGGATGTATTAAATAAAAATAAACAGTTTATTTTTAATCATTTTAAGGATGCTAATTATGTAGCTATTAGTGACAAACAAAGAGAAAATGCTGAAAGTTATGGATTAAATGTTATATCTCGTATTTATAATGGATTAGACGTAGAAAATTATAGCCCTGCGTTAAAAAGAGGAAAATATTTGGCATACTTGGGAAATTTCGCACCTTTTAAAGGACCGCATATTGCAATTGAAGTGGCGCAAAAAACAGGGATTCCATTAAAATTAGCTGGAAAAGTAAATGCGATGGGGAAAGAATATTTTGAAAAAGAAATTGCACCGTATCTTGATAGTTCAGATGTTGAATATGTAGGCGAATTAAATGATGAAGAAAAAAGAGAATTTTTAAAAAACAGTATGGGTGTGCTATTTCCATCAACATGGGAAGAGCCATTTGGTTTGGTGATTATTGAAGCAATGGCTTGTGGCGTTCCTGTTATTGGATTTCCAGTTGGAGCCGTACCTGAAATAATAAGACATGGAGAAAATGGTTTTATCGCAAAAAATGTTAATGAAATGTGTAGTTACACAAAACAACTTAGTAATATAGATGCTCAAACTTGCTATCAGTATGTTGTAAACAATTTTAGTATTGAAAAAATGGTCACTCAATATGAAAATGTATTTAATATTTTATTAAATATACAATAATAAAATAATGAAATGGAGTTGATTTGTTTTTTGGCTTATAAATAATTGAAAAAATTGTTTAGTTAAAAGTCTGGCGGTGTGAGGTCAAGAGATACATAATAAAAAATATGTATCTCCGTATATGTCTTAAATAGGCAAAAAATACCCACTTATGCCCGACTGATTAATTTTTAAAAATGAGCAGAGTGTAGCTCATCGGCAAGCAGACTGCAACTACCTTGCCGGACAGTATAGGTGACTGCTTTTCAGCGGTCGAAAGACTAAATACACAAATTTATGTGCGGTTAATATGAGTGCACGTTTGTGTTGGTGTCGGTTTACCTCTCTATATTTTTTAGGGGGGAGAGGTTGCTGTATTCTTTGTAACATTTTACTTACATGAGAAAGTGTAACTTCACACAGAGAGTACTTCAAAATCGGTTGTTGGATGGATTAAGTCTTGTAACTTTGACTTCAGCACTGGACTGGTGTCCTTTCCAGACAAGCTCTGTATATTTGGCAAGTAGTGTAACCTGACTTTTAAAATGATTGATATCACCGATTTCTGTTATGACTCGGGCTAAATACATAGGTCCAATACCTAGAATGGATATCAAACATTTGTCAGAAGTTGCATCTGTGTTTTCATAGCTTTATTGAGCTCTGTGTTATGAGATTCTAATGCTTTCATGGAGGCTATGGATATAGAAAGAACCCGATTGACGGAGTTATTTAATGTCTTTAGCAAATGATAAAAACTTCTGGCAGTTTTCTGAATGGCTTTGGCTACTACATTAGAATTAGGAAAACGATTCTTTCCTTTTTCAACGGTGAAGTCAGTAGATGCATGTAAGTCCATATTTGCCAGTGCTTCTACGGATTTAAATTCATCGTAGACAGCAAGGTCAGTAGTGCTGAAGGTATTGCTGAATACCTTTTTCAGTGGCATAGCAGAATGCTTCTTGAACAGCACATTCATGAATTATTGTTGGAATCCGGACGGTGAAGAAATCTGTGTGATGGTTTTGGATACTTTGTAGCGATAGTCTCCCCAGGTACACCCCTTTGTTGATTCTATCGAAACTCAAGCAGTCCGAAATAACAAAAAGGACCACATAATCATTCTTGAGCAAACTATTGTAAGCATCTTGGAACTTTTTAACCTACTTAGGATTGAGGACATGAATCCTTCTATTAAGCGGTGTCAGAGTAGCATCTTTCCCTTAAGAAGTACCGAGATTGTTTTCATACTCAGAGGTCGCTTCCAAACCAATTAGAACCGTATCAAGTGAATGTGAAGTTAAAGTAGAATGAATTTTTTTTACCAACTGCATAGAATCTTCATAAGTGTTCAATTGGCTTGGTAAACGCGTGATCATGGAGAGTATCGACACCTTATATATAAGAATTCAGCTTAAGACGGACAAATGCAAAACCGCACTGCTAGATGAGTCCATGTACTTTAAACAAACAGCCAATCGGTTTAAAGTGAAATTTCATGTCAGGGGAATAGCTTTGAACTGAAGCAACCGTTACTGGTTCAACAGGAGGTGAAAAACTATTACTTAATTGACGCTGGGATAATTATATTATGGGTTTTTCTAAACCTATTGAACAAATATCTATTAATTTTCAAGGTGCGTTTATGTATCTAAAAGATAGTATACGAGGAGATTACGAGATGAATATTTTAATGTTGGCATCAGATTTTCCACCAAATATATATGGTGGTATAGGTATTCATGTATATAGACTTTCTAAAGAATTGGTTAAAATGGGGCATTCGGTAACTGTTATGGTGATTAAGTGTCATATGTTTATAAAAGATCAACCAATAGAGTATACGTTAGATGGAATAAAAGTAATCGATTTTGAAGAAGATCATGAAAAATGTAATCAATTAAAATATTTAGAAGAATTAGGTGCTAAACTGAAAGTGTATCGAGTTATTTATAATAATGCGATTATAAGTCCACTTATTTTAAAGTTAACTAAAGACAATTTGTATGATATAATTCATTTGCATGATTTATATCCGGCAATATCGTATGTGTTATTGCAAAACTCAGCGGTTAAAATAACAACTATACATGCAATGACTGCACCTGTAGATTCTTTGCTGGATTCCTTAAGAAGATATGCAAGTTATAATGCGGATGGTGTAATTGCTGTTAGTAATGCAGTCAAAGATTTTTGTAAAAAACGTTATGAAAAAGATTTTAAATATAAAGAGATAGAAGTAATTCCTAACGGTATAGATGTTCGTAATAAAAATATAAATTTTTTTCGGGATCCGGTTATAACATTTTGTGCTAGATTGCATTCAAGTAAAGGATGTGATAATTTAATAAAAGCATTTAAAATTTTTATTACGGATCATCCTCAATATGATTATTTTCATTTAAATATTATAGGTGAGGGGGAGGAATTTGAGAACTTAATTACGCTTTGTAATAAATTAGGGGTAAATGAAAATGTACATTTTTTAGGATATATACCGAATAATGAAGTACGAGAATTATTAGGTAAATCATACATACATTGTGTACCAAGCATTTATGAAGGATTTGGACTAATAGCTTTAGAAGCAATGGCAGAAGCCACTTGTTTGATTACCTCAGATGCGGGTGGGCTAGCTGATTTTGTAGTAAACAATGAAAACGGATTAACATATAGTGCAAATAATGTAAATGAACTTGCGCAAAAGTTATATGAAATTATTTCTAATCCTGCTTTAAGAAATGCTCTTTCGAAAAAAGGATATGAAACGGCATTACGTTTTAGTTGGGAGGAAATAGCTAATAAGACTATAAAATTTTACAATAAAATAATTAACCTAGAGCGTGTCTAAAAAATAAAAGTTGCACAAAACATATATTCTAATACCCATTTTCATGTTAGAATAAAGAAAAAGGGGTGTTAATTATGTTGAGACGATACGAATTAACCGATGAAGAATGGAACCGTATAGCTCCATTACTGCCGCCTGAAAATTCTGGAAAACAGGGACGCCCCCAAAAATGCAGCCGGACAATTCTGAATGGAATTGTTTGGATTGCTCGTAGCGGAGCTCCATGGCGAGACCTTCCAGAACGTTATGGTTCCTGGCAAACTGTTTATTCCCGTTTCCGTAAATGGATTGAAGACGGCACCCTTGATAATATTTTTCGTGTTTTGAGCTTAGAAGCCGAATTAACAGAACTGTCAATTGACGCTTCTATCGTCAAAGCTCATCAGCATAGTGCTGGAGCAAAAAAAGGGGGCCTCCAAACGAAATCGGACACAGCCGTGGTGGAGCCAGCACAAAAATCCATGCAATTGTAGATGCATACGGTTATCCGGTTTATTTTATGATTAGTGAAGGGCAGCGTAACGATATCAATTACGCAATCCCTTTGTTGGATCATGTCAATTCCAATGGAAGTAATGTATTGGCAGACCGTGGATATGACTGTAACAAGCTAATTGATTATATCTATGCCCATGGAGGAGAACCAACGATTCCTTCTAGAAAAGGTGCTAAATTTGAACGCCATTGCGATTGGTGGCTTTACAAAGAGAGACATTTGGTAGAAAATTATTTTCTCAAATTGAAAGCATATCGTCGAATTGCCACCCGCTATGATAAACTGGCTTCAACTTTCTTGGGATTTATATATATCGCTTCAATATTAATTTGGTTAAAATAAACAACTTACAATGTTTTTCAAACACGCTCTAGGGCAAAAACATATTAACTAATGCATATATTGAATAACTGTAAGGAACGATAAAATATATAAATTTTTTAAGATAATAAAAATGAAGGAGAATATATAATGAAATTAGAAATTAAACCTTTTACAGCTTTAGAATCAAAGATTGATGGATTAAAAATTATTAATGTTAAAATGGTAACAGATGATAGAGGAACTGTTAGAGAACTTTATCGTGAAAGCGAACATATGGTAATTTTACCTAACTCTGTTTCAAATTGGAAACAAGTGAATTTGACTCGTACTAAACAAGGTGCAGTTCGAGGGTTACATGGTGAAGCTATGTCAAAATTGGTTACTGTCGCTGTAGGTTCTGTTTTTGGCGTTTATGTGGATACAAGACCAGATAGTAAAACATTTGGTGCAGTTGAAACGGTTCATATCACACCGGGAATTCAAGTGTTTGTTCCGCAAGGGGTGTGTAATGGTTTTCAAGCTCTTGAAGATAATACAGAATATCTGTATTTTTTTGATAATGAGTGGGTTTCTGGAATGGCAGGAACTGCATTGACACCGTTAGATTCAGAATTAAAAATTGATTGGCCAATTCCTATTGATGCTGAAAATCGTGAGCAAATATCTGAAAAAGATGCGAAAGCCCCGAGACTTCGGGAATTAATTAAAGGCATATCAAGGGATGAGTTACATGGTTGAACTCAGAGAGGTTATTGAACAAATATCTGTTATTTTTTGTGTCAATATTAACGAAATTAATGTATTTCCTCATGAGACAGGCGTATGGGGAAATACGCTTTATGAAATAAAAATACCGAATTATCATTTTCTATATAAGCAATTTCATTCTTTTGATGATGTTACAATATCATATAATCCACCAAATGTGTCTGTGGAAAAAAGGGTAAAGAATTCTGTTTTTTTCCAAGAACTAGCATTAAATGCAATGAAGTGTAAAAGTATAATAATTCCTAAAATAAGATTAACATCCAGAAATTCATTTGTAATGGATTATCTTGATGGTGGTTCAAGTTTAAAGCTTTTGTTGGATAGTGGAGAGTATGTTGTAAATATGAATTGCTTAGGAAGAGCAATTGCACAGTTTCATAATATTTCCAAATGCGAAATGAATAGACTGGAATTTAATGATTTACTGCTTTATAAAATAAGAATTCAATACAATTATGATTTGGTTGAAGGATTAACCTCAAAAAAGAAAGAAATTTATGATGAATTACACCATGAACTTCTTAATTTAAATTCTAGTTTTTGTTTCGTTCATGGTGATTTAAATGCCAAAAATATAATTGTGATGGAATCAGGTGAATTTGGTATTATTGATTTTGAACATTCAGGAATAGGTAAGCGAGTTTATGATTTAGCTTATCTTGTTGCAGAATTTGTAATTGCTGCAATCGCATATCCTAAGCAAAGGGTATATCGATATTGTATTGTTGAATTTTTATTGGCATATATAGAAGAGTCAATTCCATCAGTATTTGAGTTGACTTCTTTATGGAATCATGTAGCTGTTCAAATATTATATAGGTTAACCGGTCCTTCGGCTTTAGTATGGACGAGTTATTTTTCTGAAATAAGTTTAAAGAAAATGTATGATGTTGGCATGCGGATGCTTGGAAATGATTTTGTATTATCTAACATTTTAAGTAGCTTGGATTATTTTATTGATTAAGTTAGGACGAGTGATATTGCTTAAATTATTTATTTTGGCAAAAATATAAGATTATCATTGTCTCAAATTGTTGGTTAATGTGAATTCATAAATATGAAAATGTTTATAGAAATAAAAGGAATTTGGATATAGAGTATTTTAGAGAAAGATGGTTTATGAATAGCTTAATAAAATATGATCGAACAGTTCGGATTATGGAACTGGAATTTAAAATAAGATTCATTCCTTCATTTGTTAAAAGAGTTAAAGAATGGAATAAAAAATTAAAGAAATCAGAATCATGTCCATTTTGTGAACGCTGGTCTGAAACTAGTGTTTTAGATGTTCCTTTATTTAAAATTATTGAGAATGATTACCCTTTTATGAATAATCAATTTACTGTATTTGGCGAAAAACATATGCAATTTTTTAATAGCTATGCAATTTCTTCTGCAATTTCACTCATTGATATGTTACCAAATTGTAGAAGTGGTGGAATCCAAATTAAAGGGAGTGGTGCTACGGTTCCTTATCATGCTCATTTTTCAATATCAGATGAGATTTATCCAATATGTACTCTAAGGCGAGAGATTTTAGTGGACTGTGTTTTGTTTAAAATTAGTCGAATTTTAGGTGTACCGCATTTAGCACTGGTAATTTCTGCGGATGTGGCGAGTTTAGGAGTTATTACAAATAAAATATTAGAAAATCTTTATAAGAATAAGCTGAGTTATAATGTCCTGATGACCGAGAAACATGAAATTATAATTGTGCCTAGAATAAATGAAAATAGCAATACATTAGGAAGAAAGATAGGAATTTCTTTTGTAGGTGGTATATATCCATGTTGTGTAAACGCATCTTATAGTGAGGAAGATCCGACGATTATACTAAATGACATATATCAACATTGGAAAAATGTATCTGATAGAGATATCTTACAGGCGTTTAAGGAAACTACAATTTCATTTGAAGTGAATTTGCAAGATATTTCCAATATAATAGGTTTTGATTTAAATAGATAAGATATTGATAATAAAAGAAAGTATTCTGGTAATATGTCAAGAGAAAATTAAAATAGGGCGATTGTTCTCTTATGCAGATACTTAGTTACTTCAGCGTATTTTTGGAATAAAATTTAGCATATTCAGAAATATATCTCCTGACACTGTTGGCAGCTTCTCCAAGGTAATATCACAGATAAATATTTTCAGTTATTGGAACACTGTTATCTTCGAAGACAAAGTTTCCGGAATCATTTTTCGACCATGTCAAACCTGCATATTTCGCAAGTACATCCGATGAGTGAAAGGCTATTATATCACCTATTTCTGATACGGTTCTAGTTGCGCATACAGACCAGATTCCTGGGATAGACTTAAGGATGATAAAGACATTTGGGTTCATTCCATCAAAGAAAAGTAATTGCAACTCAATCCGCCGGATTATATAGTGCTTACTTTTCTTCGATGGAATCAATGATCTCCCGAAGGGACATAAACGCAAATATCAACCATGTGTCTACAAATAAATGAACGCCGCTTTATTAGCGGCGTGGTTTTCTACATTTCTCCGGAGGGTCTGATGCCATGGTCACCAGATAGTCCAGATCTGCAGGCTCTAGTTTTCCTTATTCATCACAACGCCTTGGCATTTCGTAAGGATGTATCGGAAATAGTAATACGGGCACAGTCCGTTCAGCTTTGCTGTTTCGATCATGATGTTAAAATCCTTTCTGATCTGGATTTGTGTGTCATATGAGCCAGGCTACATTCTTTATGAAAAGTCTCGGACAAAGTCGGCTGAAAGGAAACAAAACAGCATCTTTCGACATTAGATTCTGCTGATATCTTTTACTACCGGATAAACGATATGAAAATGAAACCATTAACTGTATAGATGGGAATTCTTCTTAGATGTTTTTTTAACTATATCATAAAAGAAATAAGCCTGTAAGTGATTTTTCTTGCTTACAAACTTATTATACGAGGAAAAACGAAATGAGTTATATAAGGGCAGAAAAGTGGGTAATAGCTACAGCATTAGACAAATTTGTTTTAGATGGATTTCGTTATTGTAGTAAGGCTAAAAAAGGAACACGATTATTAATTCAAGGGTTAGGTTGCGAATCTAGAATAATATGGTCAGCATTTGTAAATGAATTTTTAAAATTAGATATAACCCGCGATTTAATAGGTTTTGATGTTCGTGGTATTGGCAATTCAGAGGGAAAACCTATTTCATTTGAACAGATGGTACAAGATACGGTTCAAATTGTAAAAAAAGAGAAGCCACCTATCCAATTAGTCGGTCATAGTCTTGGAGGATTAATTGCTTTGAAGGTTGCTGAAAAAGTGCCAGAAGTTGTAGATAGTGTAGTTCTTGTATGTTCAAATCCACAATATTCTCTGAAAAATAAATCAGGATTTGTTTGGAGGGCAGATCAGATTGTAAATAATCAAATGGTTAGCTGTATTTTTGATAAAGTGATTCCACGTAGTTTTTCAGAAAAGTTTATTAATGAGCATCCAGAAATAATTTGTGATTTTAAAAATATGTTAAGTCGGCAATCGCCAACTAACTATAGCATATTGTCACGTATAGCATCTACGGCTGATGCTTTAGATGCTTTTGATAAGATTAATATTCCAGTTATGATGGTTGTTGGAAATGAAGATCCCAATATTACATTTGAAAAGACAAGAGAATTTGCGTTAAGAAGAGCAGCTATGGTTAGAGTAATTTCTGGTTCAGGGCATAATATACCACTTGAAAATCCAATAATGTTATCCAAAGTCATTGATAGATTTAATAGTATTGTAAGCAGCATAAAGTGACAGATGAAATAATAGTGTGAAAAAGTATCAGCTAAAGTGATTTTTTTGAGAATATATATAATTAAAACTTCCTACACCTATACGATGTGTCGGACCTTGAAAATTCAATGCTTCATTATTCCAAAGGACATACACCTATTCTATTTGATGAAAAAGCCAACAAATCAAAGAGAATTTATGCTATGTCTGGTATACTACAAGATATTCCGATGTGAAAGACTTAATTGACTGTGTTCAGAGATTTTTCATAGATCATGTCGGTAAGCTTCTTGCTAAATGTAATATAATGGAATGAAAGAAACAGGTGTTTCGTCTGTTTCTTTGTTACGATACAAACTCAACAACATTTTGGTTGGAAGAATTATGCATATACAACAAAGGCTGATTCTTTAGTGTGAAACTTTTCCTATAAATCAGCAAATAGAGGTTCTTCTATGATAAAAAATCGGATAATCAAAGTTCTTGAGGGTTTGCCAAACTTGTTGAGGGGCTTTCGTGAAGGTTTCACCATAAAGTAAGTAGGTAATCATCCGTACCTGTTATCCTCAACTTTTTTCATGATGATATACTCTTCTCAAAACCTGAAAGGATTGTATCATCATGAAAATAGACGAAAAACTTACGCTTTGGACAGAACGTCTGCAGGCGTTCCAGTCTAGTGGGAAGACCTGCCGGGAACATCAGATCCCTGTTTCTATCATGACATACTGGAACTGCAGATTACGTGCACTCGAAGATAAATCACAGCCAGAACTGGTTTTTGCAAAGATGCCGACGGAACAGTAACTTTCCACAAGAGGGACCACAACAGAAAATACACCCTTGCGCGTCTTTATCACAGACAGTATTCGGATTGAGATCATGCCGGATCGTCCGCCAGAGCTTCTGCACATTTTAGTAAGAAGCCTGAAAGAACATGCTTGAACTGACAGGCAGCACGACGGTATATCTTGCCTGTAGAGTGACTGATCTCAGGAAAAATTATCACGGTCTGGCAGCTATCATCAAACTAAAATTTCAACTCGACCCATATTCGCGCTGCATGTTGCGTTCTGCAACCGCAGGCGGACCTCGATCAAGATTCTTCAATGGGATGAATCCGGCTTCTGGATTCTGATGAAAAGGCTGGACAAAGACTGCTTTCGCTGGCCGGACACACCGGATGAACTCCAAAAGGTAACCCTGAAAGAGATGCACTGGCTGTGTGACGGATTATCCCTGACACCCCAGGGCGTTTGAAGAGAGACATCCGAAAATCATCGTGTAGCATTCCTTTTATCAATTCGCAAAAAGACGAAAAAACAGAGATTTCCATATGATTTCCTATAGCTGCAGACAGCATTTCTTCTCGAAAAAAACTGCCCTGTATGGTATATTTCTGGTAGAGAAAAAAGAGCCGGAAGAATACCAGATGGAGCCGATTTTTACAGAAGATCAGTTAAAGAACATGAACCGTGAGGCACTGATCGACCTGATGCAGGTCATGCAGGAACAGCAGCGCAAAACGGAAACCAAAATGAAACTGATAGAAGAAAAGCAGAAAGAGCTTGAGTTTTTAAATGCCATGCTTTCTGACCGCCTGACGCTTGCAAAGAAACAGCGTTTTGGAGCTTCCAGTGAAAAATACGCAGATGGATATGAACAGCCGAATCTGTTCAATGAGGCGGAAGCTGCTGATGATGTTGAATCTGTTCCGGAGAACGAAATCGAAGTTATTTCCCACAAACGGAAAAAGCACATCGGAAAGAAGGAAGAAGATCTTTCACGTTTCGAAGTAACAGAGCGGGTTGTATACAAACTTACAGGTCAGGAACGTTATTGTCCAGACTGCGGTAAAAAATACAAGGTAGTCACGAAAGAAACTATAAAACGATTAAAGTTCGTTCCTGCCCTGATCAGGGGAAGTATTGCAACGCCATCCCTGGTTGCAGGCATTATGAATGCAAAGTATGTTAACGGCATGCCGCTGGCAAGACAGGAACGGGAATTAGCAAGATATAACCTGCACCTGTCCACAAAAACGATGGCGAACTGGATCATCGGCTG
>ENA-OPCI01001728-OPCI01001728.1-human-gut-metagenome-genome-assembly--contig:-NODE-1728-length-11786-cov-2.610263_pt1 | contig 11786 bp, 10 predicted proteins | sample MGYA00241564_ERZ501479 | MGnify/ENA primary metagenome ERZ501479 (study PRJEB25962, sample SAMEA2042630) | human gut metagenome | biome: human gut; feature: human-associated habitat; material: faeces...
GAAGGCGAGTTACGCAAGGAAAGCCGGCGGATCAGCGATCTGTAAAAAACGTGAGTAAAATTCTCTAGCTGCGCTTCCGATCGTTTATTTATTTTTTATCATATACTCGAAATCTACAGTTGACCAACTTACAAAAATTAAAATTTATTTCTTATTCAACGTCTGCTAATGCTGCAAGATTTTCTTCTCCTGTACGGATTTTAATAACTTTATCTACGTTGTATACAAAGATCTTACCATCTCCGATATGACCTGTGTAAAGAGCTTTCTTCGCAGCTTCAATGATGTTTTCTACTGGGATATTTCCTACGATAACTTCAACTTTAACTTTTGGAAGTAATGTTGCATCGACTTCAGCACCTCTGTAACGTTCTCCGGCACCTTTCTGGATACCGCAGCCCATAACCTGAGTGACTGTCATACCAGTTACACCAACATCGTTCATTGCTTTTCTTAACTTGTCGTATCTTGTTAATTTTGCGATAATAACAACTTTATACATTCCTGTAGGTACAAGATCTGGAGCTTTGCTGACCTGTACAGCTGCTGCTTTCTGTACTTTAGAAGCTCTTTCGTAATCTTCTTCTCCAAGAACAGTATTTGCATTTTCTTCCATGATCATTGTGTTAGAAATATCCATCATACTGAATCCAGCATATGCTGATGTTAAACCATGTTCTGGTCCATCCAGACCGATGATCTCTTCTTCTTCTGTTACACGAAGACCAATCGTTGCTTTGATAATTGTAAATGTTAAACTGATCGTCACGGCTGTCCAAGCGCAGACACAAACAATACCGATGATCTGAATCTTTAATAATCCAAATCCACCACCATAGAAAAGTCCATTTAATTCACTTCCTGGTGCAGTTTTTGTTGCAAATAATCCTGTTGCTAATGTTCCCCATAAACCGTTCATAAAATGAACTGCTACGGCTCCAACTGGGTCATCAATTCTTAATTTATAATCTAATAACCATACTCCAAAACAAACAAGTAATCCAGAAACTGCTCCGATCACAATTGCTCCAAAAGCATCTGTGACATCACATGGTGCTGTGATCGCTACAAGTCCTGCAAGAGATGCATTTAATGACATTGATACATCAGGTTTTCCATATTTTACCCATGTAAATACCATACAAACAACTGTTGCTACTGCTGGTGAAATTGTTGTTGTTACGAAGATAGATCCTAACTGTTCAACAGATGTTGCTGCTGCACCGTTGAATCCATACCAGCCAAGCCATAAGATAAATACTCCTAATGCTCCAAGTGGAATATTGTGTCCTGGGAATGCATTTACTTTTGTAATATTTCCATCTTTATCTTTTGTGAATTTACCAATACGTGGTCCTAAGAATTTTGCTCCGATCAGTGCGGATAATCCACCAACCATATGAATTGCACAAGATCCTGCGAAATCATGGAATCCCATCTGAGATAACCATCCACCACCCCAGATCCAATGTGCTTCAATTGGATAGATCAGTGCAGAGATTACTGCAGAATAAATACAGTAAGATAAGAATTTTGTTCTCTCTGCCATGGCTCCGGATACGATCGTTGCTGTTGTTGCACAGAATACTAAGTTGAATACAAAACTTGACCAATCAAAATTTGCATAAGATGTAAAAATGTCAAATCCAGGTTTTCCAATCAATCCGATCATATCTTCCCCGAGTAATAAACTGAAACCGATCAGAATAAATACACAAGTACCAATACAGAAGAACATCAGACCGAAGCCGACCAGCCAGAAGACCGGGGTTCCGATACAGAAGTCCATCAGGTTTTTCATAATAATGTTTCCGGCATTCTTAGCTCTTGTAAATCCGGCTTCAACCATTGCAAATCCGGCCTGCATCCAGAATACCAATGCGGCTCCGATCAGGAACCATACCCCAAAGATCTGGGTATTTACTGCGTTCATAATTTCTTTTGTCATATCTTTGTCCTCCCATTTCGAAAGTTTTTGTTTTTTCATTCAGGAGAAACGCGCGTGTCTTTACTCAATGAATTGATTGAAGGATTTTAGAAATCCTTCTTGATAAAAAGAAAAGGCGTTATGAGGAATGATCTGTGTCATCTCATAACGCCTTTGTTATGGTTGGAATTATAAACGCCTTATTTTTATTTGTCAATAATATTTTTAGCATTTTTATGCAAAGAATGTATCTTTTTTAGCACAATCTTAACTATTTAATTCGTTCTCAAGCATACGGTATCCGACTCCGACTTCTGTAAAAACATACTTTGGAACTGCTGGATTTTTCTCAATCTTGCGGCGGATATTTGCCATATTTACTCGCAAAATCCTATTGTTCGTATCTGCATGAGGTCCCCAGATATCTTTGATGATAGACTCATATGTAATAACCTTTCCTGCATTCTCTGCAAGAAGGGATACCAGTTTATATTCAATCTGTGTAAGACGGATTTCTTCTTCTCCAAGAAAGACTCTTCGCTTATCAAAATCAATCTTTAACTGACCTGCATGATACATTGGTGTCTTCGTCTCTGCTCCCATTGGCTGTCTTCTATGTCTTAGGGCAGTACGGATTCTAGCAAGCAGTTCCTGATTGCCAAATGGTTTGGTGATATAGTCATCTGCTCCGGCATCCAGGGCTTTTACTTTCTCTGATTCTCTGTTCCTTGCAGAAATCACGATGATCGGAGTAACTGCCCATTTTCTGATCTCGGAGATCACATCGATTCCATCCATATCCGGTAGTCCAAGGTCTAATAAGATTACATCTGGACAGTATGATTCCGCACACTGGATCGCCTGATTTCCTGTAGTTGCTATGATTGGTTTGTAGCCATTGGTTTTTAAGATCGTTGATATAAAATTGCCGATGTTTTCTTCATCTTCAGCAATCAATACATTAAATTTTATCTCTGTCATAGTTCCTTTTCCTCCGTCAATTCTTTTTCATCCATTGGCAGACTAAAACTAAACTCTGCTCCATCCTCATAGTTTCTTGCATAGACATCACCTTGATGTGCCATAACGATTGATTTACAGATACTTAATCCGATACCCATGCCCTTACGGCTTTCATGGTCTAATGCACCTGCACAGCCGTCAAACAATTGATCCAAGCGCTCTGGTGCGATACCATTTCCGTGGTCACGGATATAGAATACAACTTTGTTACCTTCTTCTTTGATATCAAATTCAATAGGTGCATCACTTCCGGAATGTACCCATGCATTTTCCAAAAGGTTCATAATTACCTGCTCGATCAAAGTCGGATCCATTGGAACCATTAAAAAATCTTCTGGGATCTTTACCTTTAATTCACTGTCTGGATATCGCTTCTGATAACGCTGGATCGCTTCTGCTACAACTTCTTCGAGAGGTTCCGGTACTTTCTTTACATGTGGCTGTGTGTCACTTCCATTGCTCTGGATCCTCGTGATACTAAGCAGGTTTTCCACCATGTTTAACAACCAGTTTGCATCTTCTTTGATTCCCATGACAAGCTGATCTTTGGCTTCTTCATCCAGCTGGTCTTTGGCTTCTAAATATGTCGAACTTGCCCCGATCATTCCAGTCAGCGGAGTCCTAAGATCATGTGAGATCGCTCTTAATAAATTTGAGCGCATCTTCTCCTTTTCTTTCTCAATCTGAAGCTCATTGATCTGCTTGTTATATTCATTTAATTTTGCAAGTTCTTTCTCTCTCTTGACAGCTGCTTCTTTCTCTCGGTTTAAGCTTGTTGTTGTCATATTCGTGATGATTGCGATCACTAAAATTCCAAGAAATGTCATCGGATATCCGTCAATCATGAAATTAATCTTAAAGTATGGAAACGTAAATCTCCAATTAATAAAAATAACGCTTAACAGTGAAGAAACAATTCCCCATCCATATCCTTTTGTATATCTTGAGATAAAAAAAGTTGCCAATGTATAAATCATTGGCACATTAATGTTGTGAGCTGTCTGATAGAAAAAAATATGCGCAATGATGGTCGCAATGATCAGAATCGTGATCGAGATCAAAAAATCCTTCTCCCACTGCATCAAACCTTTTTCATTCTGCTCCATGTTTATTCTCCATTCGGCCGGATATTCACATCTATCTTACATTTTGAGACGTGATCAGAGTTCATACTCAGATCATAATCCACTTTAAGGTGCATCTGTTCTTCTTCTTCGATCCAGTCAATATTGCTTGTATTGACCCCCATCAAAAGACTTCCAAATGGTGTATCGTAGTAAGAGAGGTTTTCTTTTCCCTCTTCAAAGACCATATGAGAAGACTGTCCTCCTTTTCTTGTAAGTTCCACACTCTTTGGTCCGATCTTTATGACATTTTTTACGATCTCGTTATCTTCAGAAAGTTCATCGTATAAAATATAATGTTTTCCATTTCTCAGGTAATAGGCACCTGTCGTCATCATCTCGATCGGATCATTTGGATCTACATCCATCTGAAGTCCTGAAATATTAATTAATATATCTTTTGTCATCTTATCTTCACTTCCTAATAATTCTCAATATCTACCGGCTGTACCTGATCCACACGGCATGGAAGTACTTTGTCGGCAAATGATAAAAACTGATCCGCCATATCACTGACATAATATTCATACTTCGCAGTATGATCTTCTGATCCCGCCATATCTCTCTGTGCGAGCATCTGCTTTAAAGTCTTCGCAACTTCATAGGCAGGGTTTACAAGTGTGACCTTATCCCCTACAAATCGCTGGATCGGATTGATCAACAATGGATAATGCGTGCATCCAAGGATCAGAGAATCAATATCATACTGCTTAAATTCTCTTAAATATCTGGATACCATATCTTCTGTAATACGGTCATCGATCAGTCCTTCTTCTACTAGCGGAACAAATAATGGACATGCTTTTGTAACGACAGTTACAGATGGATCTAGTTTCCTTAAATATTGGCCATACTGTCCACTCTTGATCGTTGCATTTGTCCCAATGATCCCGATATTCTTATTCTTCGTCGCATTCATTGCTGCGATCGCACCTGGCTGTACCATACCGATGATCGGCACATTATAAAGTTCCTGTAAATCAGCTAAGGCGAGCGCACTCGCTGTATTACAGGCGATGACCACTGCTTTAACACCCTTACTCAACAGAAAATTGATGATCTGTCTGGAATAGCGCACGATCGTATCTTTGGACTTCGTTCCATAAGGTACACGTGCAGTATCCCCAAAATATATCATACTTTCTTCCGGGAGCTGGCGCATGATCTCTCTTGCAACAGTGAGCCCGCCAACTCCAGAATCAAACACCCCGATTGGTGCATTCATATCAAATTCCTCCTAACGATATCTTGTCATTGCCTGATCGATCAATGTATCAAGTAACTCAGGAATATCAAGTCCGCAGGCTTTCCATAACATTGGATACATACTGATCGATGTGAATCCTGGCAATGTGTTGATCTCGTTAAATACAACTCTTCCTGATTCTTCTAAGAAGAAGTCAACCCTTGATAATCCAAATCCGTCAACAGCTCTAAAGATTGCTTCTGCATCTTCTTTGATCTTGCGTTTAGATTCTTCTGGCATCTCTGGATCAACAACCGTTTTAGACTCTGCATTGTTGTATTTTGCATCAAAATCATAGAATGCCGCTTCTTCGGCCGCAAGGATCTCTCCAACACATGTACTCTTCACCTGTGTTCTGTCACCTAACACCGCACATTCCACTTCTCTTCCGACAATTGTTTCCTCACAAAGGATATTACGGTCATGTTTCACTGCTTCGTATAATGCCGCTTCCAATTCTTTTCTATTCTCTGCTTTGGAAACTCCCTTAGAAGATCCTGCACAAGATGGTTTTACAAAGATTGGATATGGGATTTCCTTTTCCACACGATCCATTGCTTCTTCTAAATGTTCAAAATCACTTTCTCTGACATGAACAAACTTTGCCTGATCGATTCCAATATGATCTACGATGATCTTTGTGTATACTTTATCCATTGAAACCGCAGATGCCAATACACCACATCCAACATATGGAATTTTAGACAATTCAAACAACCCTTGAACGGTTCCATCTTCACCATTCATACCATGAAGAACTGGGAAGATCACATCAACTTTCTGAAGTTTATATGTACCTTCTGCAAGGATCACTAAAGAACGAGTTGTTGTATCAGGAGAAATAAATGCTTTCACTTCTCCTTCTCTCCAGCTTCCATCTTCGATGTCTTTAACACTATCTACTAATAGCCATTTTCCTTCTTTTGTGATTCCAACTAAAATTACATTATATTTTTCAGTGTCCATGTTCTTGATGACTGTTGTTGCTGACAGACATGAAACATCATGTTCAGAGGAATCTCCTCCGAAGATCACTACTACATTCTTTTTCATTGATCTAAACTCCTTTATCATTATAAAAAGTATTTCATCATTATCATTTGATTATAGCACAAATTTTTCAAAAATAAATCCTTCAAAATAAGGTTCATTCTCTTTATATGCTTTTTTATCACGAAATGTCCATCCGTAAATTGGAATCTTGTAAAATCTGCGGCAGATTTTGAGTGGAAGACAGTCTTTATATTTATAGTGATAGGCTATGAAATCTGGTTTTGTAATAAAATTTGTCAATAAATTTTTCACAATAAAATAACCGATTTTGCGAGTAAGCGTCCCTTCTTCTTTTTCTTTTAAAAACTGCTCACTTAACTGTCCACGGATTACTTCTGGACGGTTTTTCTTAAACCAATACAGAGCATACGGATGAAAACATTCCATACAATATAATCCTTTATATTGATCTAAAGCTTTTGCAACTTTCTTGCATAATTTACGGTTGCATGTTTCCATTTTTAATTCTACTAATAATGGTACTTTGCCATCAACTTCTCTTAAAACTTCCACAAACCTTGGAATTCTTTCTCTCGTTCCCATCAATCGATATCTGCATAATTCACGATAAGTAAGATCTGTAATCTTTTTATTTACTCCACATGTTCTCTTAAGATCATAGTCATGGTGAACTACCATTACACCGTCTTTGGTCAGCTGAACATCTAATTCTATTCCATAGCCTGATCCCTTTGCTTTCTTGAAAGCTGCCATGGAATTTTCTGGAATTCCTTCTTCTCCATGAAATCCTCTGTGTGCATAGTATTTTACATTTAATACCGGATGTTTTCTTTTCTTTCCCGGATCGATCATCTTGATGTATACAATAATTAAGACCAATATCCATAACAGGATCATTTCTCATCCCTCTTTTCTTCTGCCATCCGCGTTAATGTTTCACATTCATTTAACTGTGGATCTTCTAATACCTGATCTAATAGCCAAGATAAAATTTGACCGATTTCTTTTCCCTGTGGAACTCCCATATCCATCAAGTCTTTTCCATTGATCTTTAATTCTTTGATGGAAAGGCAGTTTTTCTCTTCGATGATTTCTTCGAATAATTTCTTTGTTTCTTGTAATACCTGTTCTTTCTTATCTCTCTGATAATCACTTTGTGCACTGATATCTGCTTTCTGGACCTCCATCAGTCTTGTAAACAACTCTGGGGTTAACTGGCTGACCCATCGTCTGACTGTTTTCTTATTGACTTCTTCTATAGAAGCAAATCTACGGTCATGCCATCTGACAAGAGTCGTTACCTGCTTGATCGTCTGGTTGTCAAACTTTAATCTTCGTAGGATCTTCCTTGCCATCTCTTCTCCGATCACCGGATGCATTTTAAAATGATCTTTATCTGGGCCTTCAACTCTCGCCGTTGGTTTCCCCACATCATGAAGCAGCATTGTCCACCGGTAAATATGTTCTGCTTCAATCTGTTTCATTGCTTCGACCGTATGGATTCCAACATTGTATTTGTGATGCGGATTATTCTGCGGTGTTTCCATCATAATATCAAATTCTGGGAAAATGATCTTCGTCACACCTAGTTTATATGCATTGACCAATACTTCTGGATGTGCCGATGTGATCAGTTTTTCAAGCTCTACCTGAATTCGCTCAGCACTGATATCTTTTAGAAATTTTGCCTGATTTTTAATTGCTTCTTCGGTTTTTTCTTCGATTTGAAATCCTAATTGAGCCTGAAATCTTAGAGCTCTTAAAATTCTCAATGCATCTTCATCAAATCGTTTCTTTGCTTCCCCGACACAGCGGATCGTTTGATTTTTAAGGTCTGTCATACCATCATACATATCAATGATCCCTTCACTGTCATTATATGCCATCGCATTGATCGTGAAATCTCTTCGTAACAGATCTTCTCTTAATGACTTTGTAAAATGCACTTCATTGGGACGTCTATGATCTTCGTATTTTCCATCGACACGATAGGTTGTTACTTCGTATGGTTCATGATTCATAAGAACCGTAACTGTTCCATGTTCGATTCCTGTATCTACCGTATGATCGAAGATTTCTTTAACTTCCTGAGGTGAAGCTGATGTTGTGATATCCCAGTCACCTGGAGTTCTTCCTAGTATGGAATCTCTGACGCAGCCCCCAACGATATATGCCTCAAATCCATGTTGTTCTAATGTCTGTATTACCTTTGCTGCCTGTGCGGGCATCTTGATCTTCATCCTATCACCTCTCCTTTTCTTTGTTCTTATATCTGCTTCTCATATTTATTTACTATTCTTACAAATGTATCTCGCAAACGGAAGAATTGCCGGAAATGTATCTTCATAATCCCCGGCAATTGTTATCATTATACTCTTAGTAAGCTTTTCCAAAGTAAACCATCTTCTTCGCAGGTTTTCCACAGTGAACACATACGTCACTTAAATGTTCCTGCTCAAATGGCATACATCTTGTTGTAGCTGTTGTCTCGTCTTTGATCGCTTCTTCACATTCTGTTTCTCCACACCACATTGCTTTTACGAAACCATCCTGTTTCTCGATGTGGGCTTTGAATTCATCCCAGTTTCTAGCCTCTACTGTATGTTCTTCCAGATGTTTCTTCGCTCTCTCAAGCATGTCGTTCTGCATCTGTTCTAATACTTCACCAAGTTTTGTCTCGATCTCATCTAAAGATACGATGATCTTCTCTCTTGTATCACGACGAACGATCACCGCCTGATTCTTCTCGATATCTTTTGGTCCGATCTCGATTCTTGTAGGAATTCCGCGTACTTCCTGTTCACTGAATTTCCATCCTGGGCTCTTATCAGAATCATCAACTTTTACTTTGTAAGAAGAAGCAAGTCTCTCTCTGATCTCTTCCGCTTTATCAAGCACTCCTTCTTTCTTCTGCATGATCGGTACGATCATTGTCTGTACTGGTGCGATTCTTGGTGGTAGTACAAGACCTGAATCATCTCCGTGAACCATGATGATCGCTCCGATAATACGTGTAGACATTCCCCATGATGTCTGATGTACATACTGAAGTTTATTATCTTTATCTGTATACTGAATATCAAATGCTTTCGCAAATCCATCACCAAAGTTATGGCTTGTTCCAGATTGTAATGCTTTTCCATCGTGCATTAATGCTTCAATCGTATATGTGGAATGTGCACCTGCGAATTTCTCTTTCTCTGTCTTCTGTCCTTTTACAACTGGAATTGCAAGGTACTGTTCACAGAAATCTGCATACATATTTAACATCTGTACCGTTCTTGCTTCAGCTTCTTCTTCTGTCGCATGTGCTGTATGTCCTTCCTGCCAGAAGAACTCTGAAGTTCTTAAAAATGGTCTTGTTGTCTTTTCCCAACGTACTACAGATACCCACTGGTTATATAATTTAGGTAAATCTCTGTGAGACTGGATGATCTTTGAATAGAAGTCACAGAATAATGTCTCAGATGTAGGTCTTACACAAAGACGTTCCTGTAATTCTTTATCTCCACCATGAGTTACCCATGCAACTTCTGGTGCAAATCCTTCGACATGGTCTTCTTCTTTCTTTAAAAGGCTTTCTGGAATAAACATTGGCATTGCAACATTTTCCACACCTGTTTCTTTAAATTTAGCGTCTAAAACTTTCTGGATATTCTCCCAGATCGCATATCCATTCGGACGTAAGATCATACATCCACGAACGCTTGAATAATCTGCTAATTCTGCTTTCTTAACAACATCTGTATACCACTGTGCAAAATCATCTTCCATCGCAGTGATCGCTTCTACTAATTTCTTATCTTTTGCCATTGCAAAATGTCTCCTTTTCTATGGTTATATACACAGTTTTTGTGTACAATGATACTAAGAATAATATTACTGTAAAATGTCGGATTTTTCAAGGGGTGACGTTTTATTTAACTACACAAAAAGGAGTTTTTTATGGCAAATGAAAACAAGATGGGGTATCTTCCCATCAAAAAGCTGATATTGCAGATGTCCCTTCCTCCGATGTGCTCCATGTTTCTGCAATATTCTTACAACCTTGTTGACAGCATGTTCGTGGCTAATATCAATGAAAATGCACTTGCGGCGGTTTCTCTTTCCTTCCCGATCACAACCCTTATGATCTCCCTGTCCATCTGGATCGGGGTCGGTATAAACGTTTTGATCGCAGGTTATCTTGGAGAGAAAGAGCAAGACCTTGCTGACTGTGCAACAACACTTGGATTGTTGGTAGCCTTGATCGTCGGTATCTGTATCAATATCCTTACACTATTGATCATGAAACCGTACTTTTCAGCATTCACAAACAATCCAGCTATTTTTGACTATGCGATGCAGTATATGTCCGTCTGTGCTTTTATGCAGGTTCCAAACATGGTACATATCGCCATCCAAAAGGTCTTTCAGGGTACTGGAAATATGATCACTCCTATGTGGTTTCAGATCGCAGGAGTTATCTTTAACTTTGTTTTCGATCCATTACTGATCTTTGGAATCGGACCATTCCCTAAGATGGGAATCCGTGGTGCTGCACTGGCTACTGTCCTTGGATATGCTTTATCTATGGTGATTGCTTTTCTTCTGCTTGTTTTTACAAAACAGAAAGTTCGTATCAAGATCAAAGGATTCCATGTTGATTCTCATATGTTAAAGAATCTGTTTTCCTATGGATTTCCTTCATTTGTTATGAATGCTCTTGGATCTTTTATGCTGACATTTACCAATCTGTTTTTAACAGCTTATTCAGATACTGTTGTTGCCTTTTTTGGCGCCTATTTCAAAGTACAACAGATGATCTTCATGACAGTAAATGGCTTGATCCAAGGATGTTTACCTGTCATGAGATTCAACTACAGTGCCAAACAGCCAGAACGTTTAAAAGAAGCTTTTCATTTTGGCACACAGGCGGCAACTGTTATGATGATCGGTGGAACATGCCTGCTTCTGTTTTTACCAAAACAGATCTTGTTCCTGTTTGCAGCTTCTGAATCAATGATCAAAATCGGAGTTCCAGCCATGCGGATCCTGTCAATCGGTTTAGTTTTCTGTGGATTTTCTATTATGATCGCTACTTATCAGCAGGCAATTGAGAAGATCCAATCTAGTATGTTGATCCACATCTTACGACAGGGGATTTTATTGGTGCCTTTGATGTGGCTGTTTAATCATATGTTTGGGATAAATGGGATTTGGATCTCATTTCCTGTAACAGAAATTTTAGTGTTTATTGTGGCTGGTTTATTGCAAACTGTTATTTCAAAAACACAATAAAAATTTTTAATTTCTTGTATTAAAACTCACTCTTGTGAAAATAAAAAAGGTAGCAGATTCCTTTTCCGACGAAATTGGAATCTGCTACCTTACATTTTATACTTTATACTCTATCGCATTTTTAAATATTACAGTAAAGATTTATACAATCCAATAATATCCTCAACACTTG
>ENA-OPCI01001736-OPCI01001736.1-human-gut-metagenome-genome-assembly--contig:-NODE-1736-length-11767-cov-3.591274_pt1 | contig 11767 bp, 11 predicted proteins | sample MGYA00241564_ERZ501479 | MGnify/ENA primary metagenome ERZ501479 (study PRJEB25962, sample SAMEA2042630) | human gut metagenome | biome: human gut; feature: human-associated habitat; material: faeces...
GGATAGGCTCCACCATCTTGATTTTCCAAGATTCAGCAAAGGGTAGTTCCATAGGTTTGTTTTTGGTTTTGTTTTACGGTTAGTCTGGCCCGGCCCCTTGGCATGGCCGCTTTGCGGTGCTCGGTGGCCCGCTGCGGGGCTTTTGTGGCTTTTAATGCTGCAAATATAGAAAATATTTAGTAACTTTGCGGGCGAAAACAAATAATTATGTGGAAAAATTTGGCTGCTTGCAACCACAATAAAAAATGCTAAAACTGCGATTCTCCCCACGATTCTCAGCAAATTAGCTTCCACTTTAAACATTAAGCTTTAAGGACAGATGAACTATCTATTTACATCAGAATCAGTATCTGAAGGCCATCCAGACAAAGTGGCCGACCAGATTTCGGACGCAATTGTCGACAAATTGTTGGCATACGACCCCCAGTCGAAAGTGGCGTGCGAGACCCTTGTTACAACAGGACAGGTTGTTATCGCCGGAGAGGTCAAGTCGGAAGTCTATATCGACTTGATGGACACTACCCGTCGCGTAATCAACGAGATAGGCTACAACAAGAGCGAGTATAAATTTGACGGCGAGTCATGTGGTGTGCTCAACGCCATCCATGAGCAGAGCGCCGACATCAACCGAGGCGTAGAGCGCGAGAATGCGGACGAGCAAGGCGCCGGCGACCAGGGAATGATGTTTGGTTATGCTACCAATGAAACGGAAAATTATATGCCGCTGTCGCTGGACTTGGCTCATAAACTGTTGATGGTATTGGCCGAAATCCGTCGTGAAGGGAAAGTGATGACTTATCTCCGTCCCGACGCCAAGAGCCAGGTTACTATTGAATACGATGATAACGGCAAACCGGTACGCATTGATACGATTGTGGTTTCTACCCAGCATGACGAGTTTGTAACCCCGGCTGATTCTTCCAAAGAAGCTCAGTTGAAGGCTGACGAAGAGATGTTGGCCAAGATTCGTCAGGATGTGATTGAAATCCTGATGCCACGTGTCATTGCCGAAATTCATAATGAAGAAGTATTGGCTTTGTTCAATGACCAGATAGTTTATCATGTGAACCCTACAGGTAAGTTTGTGATCGGCGGTCCTCATGGAGATACCGGTTTGACAGGCCGTAAGATTATTGTGGATACATACGGTGGAAAAGGTGCTCACGGTGGTGGGGCGTTCTCAGGAAAGGACCCCAGTAAGGTAGACCGTAGTGCTGCTTATGCAGCACGCCATATCGCAAAGAATATGGTTGCTGCCGGTGTTGCCGATGAAATGCTGGTGCAGGTGTCATACGCCATTGGTGTGGCCCGTCCTATCAATATCTATGTAAATACGTACGGCCGCAGCAATGTGAAACTGAGCGACGGAGAGATTGCTAAGAAAATAGACCAACTGTTCGATCTGCGTCCGAAAGCCATTGAAGAGCGTTTGAAACTGCGTAATCCTATTTATGAGGAAACAGCTTCTTACGGTCACATGGGACGTGAGCCGAAAGTAGTGACCAAGACATACGAATCCATGTATCATGAAGCAAAGACGCTGGAAGTGGAACTATTCACTTGGGAGAAGTTGGATTATGTGGATAAGATAAAGGAAGCGTTCGGTTTGTAAGAAACGGATTCGAATATGGTGATGTATACGGGCGAATTCAATTCGTTCCTGCGGCAATGAGCGTCATTGGCTGGCAGGGGAGGATTGGATCCGCCCGAAAACATAAGGATTTATATGAATGATATAAAGAATGTATGTGTATATAGTGCCTCCAGCACAAAGATAGCAAAGGTGTATTTTGATGTAGCGGAAGAATTAGGACGTCTTTTGGCTGAAAAGAAGATCAATCTGATTAACGGGGCAGGCTGTATCGGCCTGATGGCGGCTACTTCAGATGCAACATTGGAGGCGGGCGGTACGGTGACAGGGGTAATCCCTCATTTTATGGTGGAGCAGGGATGGCACCATACAGGGCTGACCCGATTGATTGAGACAGAAACCATGCACGAGCGCAAACGGATGATGGCCGATTTGTCCGATGGCGTCATTGCATTGCCCGGAGGTTGCGGCACATTGGAGGAATTGCTTGAAATCATCACCTGGAAGCAGCTGGGACTTTACCTAAATCCGATAATCATCTTGAATATCAATGGATTCTATGACTCTTTGCTTGAAATGCTGCAAAGGGCGGTGGACGAAAATTTTATGCGTAAAGAGCATGTTGCGATCTGGAAGGTGGCTTCAACAGCCGAAGAAGCAATAAATTTGCTTTATACAACGCCTGTTTGGAGCAAAGAAATACGTAAATTTGCAGCGATATGAGTGAAACCTGCCATCCCGGAATAGCGTATATTCTCCAACTTTATACGGAAGAGCAGAGCCGTGTTGATACGGCTTTGACACACAACGTGTGTCATACGTCCAAGGAAGACGGGATGAGAGGAATGGAGTTGCCCTATCAACTGCGTTCGGACTGGATGGTGACCAGCGTGTTGTTTCTTTGTTTTATTCTGGTATCATACGTGCTGGCACATGGCAAGAAACATCTTGAACAGCAATTTAAGAATTTTGCTTTGTCTAAAGAGCGTGCCAGTTTGTTTGATGATACTACTGCATCTGATGTGCGTTATACATTGGTGCTGATATTGCAAACCTGTATATTATCCGGTTTTTGCGTGTACGATTATTTTTCTGATCACGACCTGCTCCTTTTCCGTACGGTTCCTCATTATTTATTGCTAAGTATTTACATTGGTTATATAGTTTTTTTCTTTGTCATCAAATGGATTCTTTATAGCTTTGTAAATTGGATTTTCTTTAACAAAACACGCAATATTATTTGGCTGGAATCTTACTTTAATGTTGTAATTGGGGCCGGATTTTTACTTTTTCCAATTGTACTTTTGATTGTGTATTTCGATCTGTCACCACAAATTGCTCCTTATTTTATCGGTTTTGTTATAATAATTGCTAAAATTCTGCTGTTTTATAAGTGCTTTAGTAACTTTTTCAACAAATTTCATGGCGCTTTCCATTTAATTCTGTACTTTTGTGCCCTTGAAATACTCCCTGATTTTGTTCTGTGGAAAGGGATTATCTTAGCGAACAACATTTTGGTTTTAAATTTTTAGTACATTGAAAATAAAAAAAGTCCTCGTATCTCAGCCGAAGCCGACTTCTGAAAAGTCGCCATATTATGATATTGCTGAGAAGTACGGTGTGAAAATTGATTTCCGCCCGTTCATCAAAGTTGAGAGCTTGTCGGCCAAAGAGTTCAGACAGCAAAAAGTCTCTATTCTTGATCATACCGCTGTGATTTTTACATCGCGGCACGCTATTGACCATTTCTTCAATCTGTGTGCAGAATTGCGTGTTACTGTGCCCGAAACAATGAAATATTTCTGTACGTCCGAAACCATTGCTTTGTACATTCAGAAATATGTTCAGTATCGTAAACGTAAAGTATTCTTCGGCGCGACCGGTAAATTCGCAGATCTGGTGCCTTCTATCGTAAAGTACAATACGGAAAAATATTTGGTGCCGATGTCTGATGTACACAATGATGAGATCAAAACTTTATTGGATAAAAATAAAATTCAGCATACGGAGGTAGTGATGTATCGTACGGTAAGTAATGATTTCACTCCCGAAGAAGAGTTCGATTACGATATGCTGTTGTTTTTCAGTCCTGCAGGAATCAATTCTTTGATGAAGAATTTTCCGGAGTTCGACCAAAAGGAAATTGCGATAGGATGTTTTGGTCCTGCTACTGCTAAAGCGGTAAAGGATGCCGGATTGCGGTTGGATCTGGAAGCTCCTACTGTAGAGGCTCCGTCCATGACTGCGGCATTGGATATGTTTATCCGCGAGCGCAATAAGGATTAATTTTTAGTTTATATCCCAAAACCGGGGGTTTTGTATCAATAAAGTTGTAACTTTGTGATTCGAAACCCTCGGTTTCTTTATTTTAATAAAAGAAAGAAGATTATGGTAGAATATACACTCGGTAAAAAAGAGCGTCTGAATAGTAAGACATTGATTGAGCGTCTTTTTTCAGGTGGAAGCAAGTCTTTTCCGGCTTTTCCGCTACGTGTGGTGTATATGTCGGTAGAGCCTGTGGAGGAAGATATGGCGGCAGCTTCTATTCTGATTAGTGTGCCCAAGAAGCGGTTCAAACGTGCGGTAAAGCGTAATTTGGTGAAACGTCAGGTACGTGAGGCTTATCGGAAGAACAAGCATTTGTTGCTGGATGCGCTGGCTTCCCGGAACAAAAGACTGATTATCGCCTTTATATGGCTGGATAACCATATTCATTCTTCTGCAGAAGTGGAGGAGAAAGTGAAGAAGTTGCTGTTTCATATAGTGGAAAGATTGGAATGAAAAAGATACTTTCCTATCTGTTGCTGTTGCCTGTTTATTTCTATCGGGGGTACATTTCTCCAATGACTCCTCCTTCATGCCGTTTTGTACCTACCTGTTCGGAATATGCCATCGAGGCTATTAAAAAACATGGTCCTTTCAAGGGATTGTATCTGGCTGTCCGCCGGATATTGCGTTGCCATCCGTGGGGCGGGTCGGGCTATGATCCGGTTCCGTAAAATCTGTTGTTCCTATGTTGCTGGATATTCATACACATCATAAAGAGGGCATTCCGGGAGAAAATATTCTCAATGTAGAACCCGGACTATTTGAGCCTGCGGAAGGCTGCTACTATTCCATAGGTATTCATCCGTGGAAGGTTTTGGAAACTGAGCCGGAGGATTGGAAACGGCTGGAGGATGCGGCTGGCCATTCATCTGTTTTGGCAATAGGGGAGGCAGGTCTGGATAAGTTGGCTTCGGCTGATATCTTGCTGCAAAAAGAGGTGCTAATCCGACAAATTTTATTGAGTGAGTCAGTAGGAAAGCCGTTGGTGATTCATTGTGTGAAGGCGTTTAATGAGCTGATTGAGTTGAAAAAGCGGTATCGGCCGCAGATGCCCTGGGTGGTACACGGTTTCCGTAATAATTTGAATATTGCCTGTCGGCTGATGCAAGAAGACATTTATTTCTCCTTGGGGGAAAAGTATCAGCCTGATGTGCTACAGAATGTGCCTTTAGAGCGTTTATTGGCCGAAACAGATGAAAGTCCGCTGGATATCCGCACGGTTATCGGGCAAATGGCAGAGGCGAAAGATGTGGCAGTCTCCTTGTTGTGTGATAGAATAAGTGAAAACACACGGAAAATCTTTTTTCAGCGATAAGAGTTGTTTCTTCAGATAAAGAGTCGTACTTTTGTGGCATTAAAGTATAAATCAAACATTTAAATAGATAATCATTCGATGAATTTTGTAGAAGAATTAACATGGCGTGGAATGGTGCACACAATGATGCCGGGCACCGAGGAGTTATTGGCTAAAGAACAAGTTACAGCATATCTGGGCATCGACCCTACTGCTGACTCTTTGCATATCGGCCACTTGTGTGGTGTGATGATGCTGCGTCATTTCCAGCGTTGCGGTCACAAGCCGTTGGCATTGGTGGGCGGTGCGACCGGTATGATTGGTGACCCTTCCGGCAAATCGCAGGAACGTAATCTGCTGACTGAAGAAACATTGCGTCACAATGTGGCTTGTATCAAGAAACAGTTGGCTAAGTTCCTTGACTTTGAGAGCGATGCTCCTAACAAAGCCGAATTGGTGAACAATTACGACTGGATGAAGGACTTTACTTTCCTTGATTTCGCCCGTGAGATAGGTAAGCATATCACCGTAAATTATATGATGGCTAAGGATTCTGTACAGAAACGTTTGAACGGTGAGGCGCGTGACGGTTTGTCATTTACAGAATTTACTTACCAGTTGTTGCAGGGATACGATTTCTTGCATCTTTATGAAACAAAGGGCTGCAAACTTCAGATGGGTGGTTCGGACCAATGGGGTAATATTACTACCGGGGCCGAGCTGATTCGCCGTACTAATGGCGGTGAAGTGTTTGCATTGACTTGTCCGTTGATTACAAAGGCCGATGGTGGTAAGTTCGGTAAGACTGAGTCTGGTAATATTTGGTTGGACCCCCGTTATACTTCTCCTTACAAGTTCTATCAGTTCTGGTTGAATGTAAGTGACGAGGATGCCGCACGTTATATAAAGATTTTCACTTCGCTGAGTCAGGAAGAAGTGGAAGCATTGACAGCAGAACATGCTGAAGCTCCGCATTTGCGTGTATTGCAGAAGCGTCTGGCTAAGGAAGTAACTGTGATGGTTCATTCGGAAGAAGATTACAATGCTGCTGTTGAGGCATCGGGCATCCTGTTTGGTAACGCCACTTCCGAAGCGTTGAAAAAGCTGGATGAAGACACGTTGCTGGCAGTGTTCGAAGGTGTTCCTCAGTTTGAGGTGTCACGAGATGCATTGGCCGAAGGTGTGAAGGCAGTAGACTTGTTCGTTGATAATGCCGCTGTTTTCGCTTCTAAAGGTGAGATGCGTAAGCTTGTACAGGGCGGTGGCGTTTCATTGAACAAGGAGAAATTAAGTGCCTTTGACCAGGTGATTACGACTGCTGACCTGCTGGATGAAAAATACCTGCTGGTTCAGCGCGGAAAGAAGAACTATTATCTGGTGATTGCCAAATAAGAAAAAAGAGAACTTCTTTTATAAATAAAAAGGGGATATTCAGTAAATGTCCCTACAAACAAAAACCGGAAGAAGAAAACCTGTTGTTTCTCCTTCCGGTTTTGTTTGTATCTTTTCTTTCGTCTTATTTTCCGTCTATCTCTTTCAACAGCTCGTCTACCGCAGCTTTCAATTGTGTGTCTTCACCTTTCACTACTGTTTCCGGTGAATTGGCCACTTTGATATCCGGCTCTAATTGTGAATTTTCCAGATAACTTCCATCCGGCAAGCGATAGCCGATAACAGGAATGCCGAATACCAGTGTCGGATCTTGCAATGTTTCCCAAGATACGCTGGTCATGGTTCCCGGTACAGGCATACCTACCAGTTTGCCTATTTTTTGATGGCTATATACCCATGGAGTGCCATGTGCGTTGCTGTAGTTAGCCTCGCACTGCACCATGATACTCGGCTTGTTCCAACGGCGGCTGGGCATATCGCAAGCTTCACGTCCACGAACTACTTGTGTAAAGTATTTCTTTCCGCTGAATAGAATCTCGATATCCTCGTGCAGACGTCCTCCGCCATTGAAACGGGTATCGATGACGATACCTTCACGGTTATTGTACTTGCCCAGAATATCTGAATAAACGGAACGGAAGCTGTCATCTCCCATGGATTCAATGTGCACGTATCCCAAACGGCCGTTCGACCATTTGTCTACATCGGCTGCCCGTTGTTTTACCCAGCGTGCGTAAAGTAAGTCATTCAAAACGCCATTGCTGATAGGAACAACTACTTCTTCCCAACGTTCTTTGGTCTGCGGGTTATAAAGTGTAACCAGTGTTTTCTTTCTGGCTTTACCGTTCAACAGAACAGAGTAATCGCTTTCGGGAGTGATTTCCTGACCGTCGATCTTTTCAATGATATCTCCGGCTTTCACTTTGGAACGGGCGTGGTCGAAGGGGCCTTTTTCCACTACCTCAGAAATCAACAGGCCTTTGCCATTATGATTCCAGTCATACAATAATCCTAAGGTAGCGGTGGCATCTCCTTTCAGGCGCGGACGGTAACGTCCTCCTGTGTGTGAAACGTTCAGTTCGCCCAGATATTCGCTCAACAACTCCGCAAAGTCATAATTATTATTGATATGCGGCAGGAACTTGCGATAGGCTTTGGTCATAGTATCCCAGTCTATTCCGTGCATGTTCAGGTTGTAGAAGCGTTTTTGTTCTTGTTTGTATACGTGGTTGAACATATAGTCACGTTCGGCTGCGAGGTCCATTTTCACGTGGGCTTGATAGCTGATGGGTTTCAAGCTTTCAGAATTAGTACCCATTTTCTGCATCGTGTTGCTACCTAGCAAGAATAAGTTCTTTCCATCCTTGTCCATTCCCATGTTGGCCCATCCGGCATCCATTTTATGGAGTAACTTGGTGTCTTTCTTGCGCAGATTCATTTTCCACAGGTCATAGCCGCCTTCAAAGGCAGAGAGGTAATATAAGGTCTCGCCGTCTTTGGTGATAATGGCGCTCCCCAAATCGGAAGAGTTGGGAGTAAGGCGTACGATGCGGTCCTCGATGTTGTTCAGTTCCACCACGATGTCCTTTACTTTTTTCTCTTTCTTCTCTTCGGATTTTTCTTTGTTATCACCTTTCTTTTTATCGTTTTTCTTGGCTTCGGTTGTGTTCTTTTGTTCTTTTTCCAGTTCTTTCTGCAATTCGTAATCTTCTTTGCTCAGTCGGAATTTGTCGTATGCATCCTGGTTCATAAATACCAGCATCACATCGTTTAGTGATCCCCATGAAGCATGGGCACGCATACCATAACGTTCGGTAATGAATAAAATGGCATTACCATCCAGTACCCAGCGGGGGGAGCCACTGGTATAGCCGCTATTGGTCAGATTGATAATTTTTCCTCCTTGTGCATTCACCATACCTATATCGGAATATGGATCATGCCGGTTTCCGATAAATTCCAATGTGAACCATTTGCCATCCGGTGACCATGAATAGTCAAAGCCACCGCCGGTGCTGAACCAGGTGGAGCCGTCAGTGACCTGACGTACCTTTTTGGTTTCCAGATTAAGCACCATCAACCGGTTACGGTCTTCTATAAAGGCTAGTTCCTTCCCGTCCGGCGAGAATTGCGGATAGGTACGTTCTGTCTTGTCCGAAGGCAGGAGTACTTCTTCTTCAATGGTAGTCGCATTGGGGAAGTTAGCTTCCTCCTTACGTGCAATCTTGGCCATGTAAAGTTCCCAGTTTCCGTTGCGTTCACTGGCGTACGCTAAAGTACGGTTGTCCGGTGAGAAAGTAAGTCCTGCTTCACGGGCAGGGGTATGTGTGATTTGCTTGGTAGTATTATAATCGGCAGAAGTGACGAATACTTCACCTCGTACAATGAAAGCAATTTGTTTGCCGTCCGGTGATACGGTAGCTGAGGTCGCTCCATTACTGAAATTCAGATCCGCTATTGTATTTTGGTCATCACGGGTGATATCGATCTTGACTTTCTGCGGTTTATCTCCTTGTTTTTGAGTGTATATTTCTCCATCATACGTATAACAGAGAGTGCCGTTGCTACCCATTGACAGGAAGCGGACCGGATGAGTCTTGAAGTTGGTGACCGTTTCCAATGATTGAGGACTACTTATTGGAAAGGAATATACGTTGAATGTACCGCCGTTTCGTTCGCTCAGGAAATAAACGGTTTGTCCGTCGGGTGCAAATACAGGGTTACGGTCTTCGCCTGCATGGGCGGTCAGGTTGGTATGCTTGCCGTTTTCTGAATTATATAACCATACGTCACGGGTGATGGACGAGGTGTGGTGTTTGCGCCATTCGTCTTCAAAACCTTTGCGGTCTTGGTAGAGAAATGTTTTTCCTGATTTGTCAAAGCAGACCATTTCTGCGGGAGTACCCAGCACCTGTTCGGTACGTCCGCCGGTTACCGGGACTTTGTATAGTTCTGTCATGGCCGAGGTAGGGAACAAGGCACTGTTGGCAGGGTCTTGGATGGAGGCCGAGAACAGGATATAGTTGCCGTCGGTGGTGAAGGTTGACGGTATTTCGGAAGCCGAATGGGTGGTAAGACGCCGGGCTGCTCCGCCATCGGCCGACATGACGAACAGGTCGAAATTGCCATTGCGGTCACTGGCGAAGGCAATTTGTTTACTATCCGGTGACCAGATGGGGCTGCACTCGTATGAGGCTTGTGTAGTGAGTTGGGTGGCAGTTCCTCCGTTGGAGGGTACTTTATAGATATCTCCTTTATAACAGAATGCAATTTCCGTGCCGTCGGGGGAAATTTGCACGTCACGCAGCCATAAAGGTGTAGCTGCATAACTGCTTGCTGCAACAAGGCTTAAAGCAAGGCAAGTTAGAAGTTTTTTCATGTATTTATTTCTTTTAGTTTGTACGCAAAGTTAAGCATTTGCACTTTATTGCAAAAAAAAGTGCGAAAATATTTGGACTATATTGCAGGAAAAACGTATCTTTGCACCGCTTTCCAAGGAAAGCACATAATGATTGGACTATGGTGTAATGGTAGCACAACAGGTTTTGGTTCTGTTTGTCCAAGTTCGAATCTTGGTAGTCCAACGAAAAAAGCTCCGACAGTCGATGATTGTCGGAGCTTTTTTCATTAGTATATGAGTTGTGCCAATATAGTGGCACAACTTTGTCTATTATATGGCACGGGTTTGCCATATAGATGGCACGGTTGGCAACTATAGGATTCTCTTTTATTTTTTCTTTTGATTTATTCATTCAATATTAGGACATTTCTGATGATTTTTCCTTTCTTTGTACAATATTGATAGATAATTAGGACAAAAAAGCAATGTTTTGCCGTTTTCTTTTGCTACATTTGCAATCGTGTACGTAAACGACGTACCGCTGGCTGTTAATTTTGAAAATTAAAGAAAGGTAATATAATCATGAGAACGAACTATGAGATCCGCTACGCTGCGCATCCGGAAGATGCGAAAAGTTATGATACGAAAAGAATTCGTCGTGATTTCCTTATAGAGAAAGTATTCTCCCCGAACGAAGTGAATATGGTATATTCCATGTACGACCGTATGGTAGTAGGTGGTGCTATGCCGGTGGGTGAGGTGTTGCAACTGGAGGCTATCGACCCGTTGAAAGCCCCTTATTTCCTGACCCGCCGCGAGATGGGTATTTTCAATGTAGGCGGACCGGGCGTGGTCAGAGCCGGCGACGCTGTGTTTGAAATGGATTATAAAGAAGCCCTCTACCTGGGTTCGGGCGACCGTGAAGTTACTTTTGAGAGCAAGGATGCGGCTCATCCGGCCAAGTTCTATTTTAATTCCGTAACGGCTCATCGCAACTATCCCGACAAGAAAGTGACGAAGAGAGATGCGGTAGTGGCTGAGATGGGTTCTTTGGAAGGCTCCAACCACCGTAATATCAATAAGATGCTGGTAAATCAGGTGTTGCCGACCTGCCAATTGCAAATGGGCATGACGGAACTTGCTCCGGGCAGTGTGTGGAATACAATGCCGGCACACGTCCACAGCCGCCGTATGGAAGCTTATTTCTACTTTGAGATTCCGGAAGACCATGCTATCTGCCACTTTATGGGCGAGGTGGACGAAACCCGCCATGTGTGGATGAAGGGCGACCAGGCTGTCCTTTCTCCCGAATGGTCTATCCACTCTGCCGCAGCTACGCACAATTATACCTTTATATGGGGGATGGGCGGCGAGAATCTGGATTACGGCGACCAGGATTTCTCCTTGATTACCGATTTGAAATAACACTATTTTTTCAACCTAAAATAAATAAACATCATGAATCAGTATTTGAATTTTTCTCTGGAAGGTAAAGTAGCCCTCGTAACAGGTGCTTCTTACGGTATCGGTTTTGCCATTGCTTCGGCTTTTGCAGAACAAGGTGCGAAAATCTGTTTCAACGACATCAATCAGGAGTTGGTAGACAAAGGTATGGCTGCATACGCTGCAAAGGGAATTAAGGCTCATGGTTATGTATGCGACGTAACAGACGAACCGGCTGTTCAGGCTATGGTTGCTACTATCGCAAAAGAAGTAGGTACAATTGACATCCTTGTAAATAACGCAGGTATTATCCGCCGTGTTCCTATGCACGAAATGGAAGCTGCCGATTTCCGCCGTGTTATTGATATTGACTTGAATG
>ENA-OPCI01001738-OPCI01001738.1-human-gut-metagenome-genome-assembly--contig:-NODE-1738-length-11761-cov-3.300957_pt1 | contig 11761 bp, 8 predicted proteins | sample MGYA00241564_ERZ501479 | MGnify/ENA primary metagenome ERZ501479 (study PRJEB25962, sample SAMEA2042630) | human gut metagenome | biome: human gut; feature: human-associated habitat; material: faeces...
TCGTCATCATGTAAAGTCCTACAATGATCAATGCCGGTGCTGTGGCAAATGATGGTATTGCAAGGAAGATTGGTGACAGGAACAGTGACAGTCCGAAAAGGATTGCTGTTGTGACTGATGTAAGTCCGGTTCTTCCTCCTTCGGATACTCCTGATGCGCTTTCTACAAATGTTGTTGTTGTTGATGTTCCGATTACGGCTCCGACTGTTGTTGCGACTGCGTCTGCCATAAGTGCGCCTTTGATTCTTGGAAGTTTTCCGTTCTCGTCGAGCATGTCTGCTTTTGCGGATACTCCGATCAGTGTTCCAATCGTATCAAATAAGTCTACGAACAGGAATGCAAACAAGATGACTATAAAGTTCAGAGAGAAGATTCCGCTGAAGTCCAGTTTGCAGAAGATTGGTGACAGACTTGGAATGGATAATCCGTTGCTGAAATTTGGCAACAGGCTATAGAATCCAAGATCTGCATTTGGTACATAAAGTCCTGTAAACTGGCAGATGATTCCGAGCAGCCATGTGATCAGGATTCCCCAGAGGATATTTCCTTTGATGTTCTTTACTACTAAAATTCCTGTAACGATAATTCCGATGATTGCAAGGAGTACTGTGATTCCTACATCGTTAAATGACGCGGATACTCCGTTTACTTCGTTATATTTATCTACGGAGAATAACTGAAGCAGTGTAGATCCTCCGATTACAATTTTTGCATTCTGAAGTCCGATGAATGCGATGAACAGTCCGATTCCTACGCTGACGGCTGCTTTTAAATTCTGTGGGATTGCATTGAAAATAGCTTCTCGTACATTTGTTGCAGACAAAAGAATAAAGATGATTCCTTCTGCAAATACGGCTGTCAGTGCATATTCCCAGCTATATCCCATTCCTAATACGACTGTGTATGCAAAATATGCATTCAGTCCCATACCAGGTGCCAGTGCAAATGGATAGTTTGCAAAGATTGCCATGAGCAGTGTTCCGATAAATGCTGCCAGAGCAGTGGCAGTAAATACAGCTCCTGAATCCATACCCGTTGCTGAGAGTATGCTTGGATTGACCGCAAGAATATATGCCATTGTCATAAATGTTGTGATTCCGGCAAGTATTTCTGTTTTCGCATCGGTCTTGTTTTCACTAAGTTTAAATACTTTTTCTAACATGATGTTCCCCTTTCGTTCCTGTAGTGTATAAAAACAACATTTTCATGATAGCATACCACATTTTAAAAAGCTATATTCTAAAAGCGGTTCTTCCATCTCAATCAGATAAAAAACCGCTCCTTTGTCCATTTATTAGTTTACATAATAACTATTATAAAATTTTACTTCTTTCAACACGAAATCACATTTTTCTTGCTAACTTTGTTAAAGAAAATTGAGTTCATATCCATCTTCGGTCTGCCGCACGGAAGCTTCAAAAAATGTCTTCATAGCCTGGATCATGTAATCTGTGTCTTTCACGCTTCCTGTCTCATATGGGGAATGCATGGCGAGCTGAGCCAGTCCGATGTCTACTGTGTTGACTGGTACCTGTGTCGTGGAAATGTTCCCGAGTGTGGAACCTCCCAGTATATCGGAACGGTTCACGTAAATCTGATACGGTACATTTGCCCGGTTGCAAATTTCCTCAAACACCGCTGCTGATATTGCATCGGTAGTATATTTCTGATTGGCGCTGTACTTGATGACCACTCCATTTCCCGGATATGGCCGATTCGTCGGGCATGCCTTGTCGGTATGGTTCGGGTGTACGCCATGAGCATTATCTGCTGAAAGCATAAAGCTGTTGGCGATACTCTGCCTGTATCCGGCCTCGTCCCGTCCCATGGCATGATTAATCCGAATCAGTGTATCTGCAAGAAATGTAGATGCAGCTCCTTGTTTTGTCCCACTTCCAACTTCTTCGTTATCGAATACGCAGTGAACTGGGATACTTTTTCCATTGATTACATTTTTTTCATTGATTACATTTTTTCCATCGACTTCGCTTTGTTCATTTGCCTGTACATTTTCCGATGGCAAAGATTCTTCAGACTGCAAGAAAGCTTCTAATGAAGAAAATGCGCACTGAAGATCATCCAGCTTCGGACTGGAAATGAATTCTTCGCAAGCTCCCCAGATGCTTCCTTTCATGCGATTGTAAAGGAACAGGTCACTTGCAAGAATCGCGTCCTCTTTTACATTTGCCGCCTCTGCAATCTGCTTCATAAATTTTCCTTTTGCTTCGCCGCAGCCGTAAAGTGGCAGCATATCTTTCTGTATGTTATAATCGTAGCCTTTATTTGCCTCCCGGTTCATATGAATAGCCAGATTCGGAATCATGACCAAATCCCGGTCTACGTTGATCAGCTTCGTGACAAGTCTGTTATTTTCTTTTACGATCAGACGCCCTGCCACAGACAGTGGTCTGTCAAACCACGGTGCACAGAGCATACCGCCATATTTTTCAACATTCAATTTTACATAATGTTCTTCCACGTTCATTTCCGGATTTGTTTTAATCTTAAAGCTCGGAGAATCACTATGGGACGCCACAATCTGGAACCCACAGTAATTCTGAGAATCCTGCGCCGGAATTCGAAATGCAATGAGTGATGAACCACTGCGGATCACATAATATTTCCCACCTGATTTCAGCTTCCACGCTCCGCTCTCTAAAAGCTGCTCATAGCCAGCCGCTTCCAAATGCTTTTTCATTGTATCAACGGCATGATACTGGCTCGGGCTCTCTTCAATAAATGTAAACAACTTTTGCACTGTGTCTTTATATTCTCTGTCTTCTTCCACGATATTAAATCCCTCTTTTCCTGTTTCTTCCGGTTCTTTCTATTCTATTTTCCTTTTACTCTTTACACGGATCCACGGATTTTTCTCCATGAAATGTTCCAGCCGCTCCGGGTTCTGGTCGGAATGTTCAACCTCTCTGGAATAGCGGTAGGTCAGCTCCACAACTTCTTCCATGGAAAGTGTCTTTTCATTTTCCAGCCATCTGGCGCGCAAGATTTCTTCTATTATATAGACACTGTACACGCACACCTGCATTTTCGCCTGAATACGTCCATCATAAACTGCCCCACAGAAATAAGTAAACACAAAATACACCAGCATTTGTTCCAGCATAATGTCCCAATCCGGCATATGCTCCTGCTTCCACAGTTCAAATTCCTGGAGATTTACAAAGTATCTGAGCTGGTCAATGTCTTCCTCTGACTGTTCCTCTCCACCCTTTTGTGCTGTATTGCCTTTTTGTATTGCATTGCCTTTTTGTATTGCATTGCCTTTTTGTTCTGCATCGCTCTTCACCGAATCCTCATACACACTTGCCAGACCGCCGTAAAGTAATTTGTCTGCGTCCATCAGCACATACAGCCAGTTTTCTTTCAGAAGCTCCAGCCGATACAGATACTGAAATGTTTTCTGTGCGAATTCGAATCGTCCGGTCTCGTCTTTTTCAAATGCTTCCAGACGTTCTTTTGTGTACTTTCTGGCTGTCTCGGACTCGTATTTCTTCGGAATATCCTCACAGGAAAACATTTCCCTGCGGTCTACATGTGCCTGCATATCATGGCTGATCGCCAGTGCCAGCGCCATGCGGTGATGAATGGAGAGACTTCTATCCTGAAGCATTTTTAAAATGCTTTCTCTTGCGTCCACCAACTGTGAATAAAAGAACAGGTCGAAGTCTCCATAATCTTCTTCTCCCAGCTTCTCATAACTTAAGAAATGTACCGGATTTTTCTTGCCTAATATGATTCTTGCTGCCTCCGGGCAGGAAAGGGAAAGCGTGATTTCCCTGACTCCCTCGAACTCTTCTATGTGGCGCGGATACATTTTACAAGTCCGGCACAGGCTGTCCGGTCCCGCCATCTGATAAAGCCGGCAGAGATTATCCTGGTTTAAAAATGCACAGCGCTTTTCCGTATCCTGACGGAAGACGCCCTCGCGCCAGTTGACACAGCGGCGCAGCTCGCGGGCGAGATTCTTTTCAATATTATTAAGCCCTGTTGCTGCCTTTGCGTACCGCCGCTTCGACTTCTCATCAATTACAATCTGCCACCCCGCGCAGCAAGTGTCCTCGCAGTCTGCGGCGATACAGGAAAATTCTTTATAATAATCTGGTATGGTACATAACATCAAATATCCTTCTTTCCAAGACGGACATCTTCCATCTCTTTTACAAATGCTTCATCCATATGGTCGAAAAGGTAATTTTTTGTGCCGCCTGTGCGCTCCTTAATTTCTTCCTGAATCTGTCTGCGGGTGATTTCTACCTCTTCATAAAATTCTCTGGAAGAAATAAGTGCGCTTCCCTGTCCCTGGGTCACGACCTGCTCCACGCCATCGGAAGTTACGACTGTCACATGGCGTTTTCGTCCGATGTGGTGCACGACCTTTTCTATGTACTGATCTGCTGTCTCAGCCTGCTTCGTATAAACAACGTGAATGTTGTGGTATTTTTGAATCTCCAGCGTATCGCCATCCACCTTATATGCATCAAACACAAGGATCACGGTACATTTCTTAAATCCCTGATAGTTGCTTAAGATATCCATTAATTTATTTCTGGCACTCTCAATGTTCACCTTTGCCAGTTCTTTCAGTTCGTCCCACGCGAAAATGACGTTGTACCCATCTACTAAAAGATATTCCGCAACCTTCTCCTGTGGTTTTTCTTCTTTATATTGGGACTGGGCAATAATCGTACGCGGTCCGTTGCCTGGTTTCTTGCGTTCAATCTTTCCGTAAGTCCGCATGAAAATCTCTTCCAATTCCCGGTCTTCCGCGCCAAAATCACGACTTCTGCCTGATTTTGAAGGGCTTCCACCGGCAGCACCATTTCTTAATACACCTCTGCCATTGCCGTCAGTTCCTTCGTGCATTTCCCCCGCATCTTTGTCTTTTCTGAGATACTCCTCCAACTTAGAGGAAATGTGCATATGCTCCGGCACTTCCTGCCATGGTACATAATATCCGGCTCCGTGACTGCAAAATATAGAACCGGTCGGATTCTCGTTATCCGCTTCCGGGTCATAGCCTGCATTTTCCAGAATCTCTTCTGTATTATGGCATGGTGCATAGCCCTGAAATACAAGTGTCAGCCGTCCCCGTCCTCTTGTGTAGCTCACCACTTCTTTCTGGTAATCACGCATACAGGCAACCGGCGCACTTCCTGTAAGCACACTCTGATCCCCGTCTGTCTCCGGTGGCGAAAACTCACCGTACATACGCTGAACATCCGTCAGTGCACGCCCGATCATTTCTGACGGCACTTCCAGACGGAATTCATAATATGGCTCTAACAGTACACTTTCCGCCTGCATCAGTCCCTGGCGCACCGCCCGGTAAGTAGACTGTCGAAAGTCACCGCCCTCCGTGTGTTTCAAATGTGCTCTTCCTGCTACCAGTGTGATCTTCATATCAGTAATTGCCGCTCCAAGAAGCACACCTCTATGCTCCCGCTCCAAAAGATGTGTGAGAATCAGCCGCTGCCAGTTCAGATCCAGATCATCCGTACTGCAGTCGGTTGAGAACTCAAGCCCGCTGCCCGGAAGTCCCGGCTCCAGAATCAGATGCACCTCCGCATAATGGCGGAGCGGCTCATAATGCCCTACACCTTCTACGACATTTTTTATTGTTTCCTTATATACAATATTTCCAGTGCCAAATGTCACATCTACTCCGAATCGTTCGCTTACCAGACTTTTCAGAATCTCTGTCTGCACCTCGCCCATAAGCTGAACATGGATTTCACCCAGTTCTTCATTCCAAATGACCCGAAGCATGGGATCTTCTTCCTCGATCTGACGCATATAGCCGAGCATGGTGTGTGCATCCACCTGATCAGGGAAATAAACCTGATAATTCAGAACTGGTTCTAACATCGGTGTTACTGCCTGTTTACCGGCTTCAATTCCAAGTCCCTCCCCTGGAAATGTATGCTTTAATCCTGTCACAGCACAGATCATGCCTGCTTTCGCCTGTTGTACTGTCTCGAATTTTTCTCCGGAATAAATTCGGATCTGGTCTGCCTTCTCTTCCCACGGCTCAGAGACTTGTCCACCTTTCAGCAAAGATTTAACTTTTAATTCACCGGAAGTAATCTTCATGTGAGTCAGGCGGTTTCCCTGAGGGTCACGGGAAATCTTATAGACACGCGCACCAAACTGCTGAGCATCTCCACTGTTCTGTAATCTATTATCTGCCTGATCATAATTGGCCGAAACATTATCTCCCACATATTTTCCAATCCCGTCCAGTAATTCCTGTACACCTTGTAATTTCAGCGCAGCACCAAAATAACAAGGGAAAATCTGACGATCTGCAATCATCTGGCTTATGGTATCTATAGAAACTTCTCCCGCTTCCAGATACTCTTCCAGTGCACGTTCATCCCCCGTGGCAATATCTTCCGGATCTTCCATGTCCACACAGGAAGCATCCAGTTTTTTCTTCAGCTCTTTTAGAATCAGCGCCTTGTCCGTCCCTGGCTGATCCATTTTATTGACAAATATGAATGTCGGAATCCGGTAGCGCGCAAGCAAGTTCCAGAGCGTGCGGGTGTGTCCCTGCACGCCATCAGCTCCGCTGACTACCAAAACCGCATAATCCAGCACCTGGAGCGTCCGCTCCATCTCCGCGGAAAAATCCACATGCCCCGGTGTATCCAGAAGTGTCACCTGGCTGTCACCAAGCTGAAACACTGCCTGCTTGGAAAAAATCGTAATCCCCCTCTGTCGTTCCAGCGCGTAGTTATCAAGGAACGCATCCCCATGATCTACACGCCCCGGCTTACGGATCTGTCCTGTCAGATAAAGGATTCCTTCTGAAAGCGTTGTCTTTCCAGAATCCACATGTGCCAGAAGCCCCACGCTGATATATCGTTTTGGTTTAGTTTCAGATGTCGTTCCCACCTAAAATCCCTCATTTCTACTAAATAGTTGATTCTTGTTTTAATATAACTCGTTTTAATTCAATCGTCGAGTTAAATTTGAATTAGAAACTTCTATTACTTTATATTCCAATGTTTATAAATGCTAAACATATTTTTTGCTACACTGGTATCCAATCCATGCACTTAAACTTCCAAAGATAACTCCACCGAGAATGTCTGTCGGATAATGTACATACAGGTACATTCTGGAAAATGCGATTAGAATTGCCAGCGCAAGGGCTGGTTTCCACAGTTTTTTCTCTCCTGCCAGATAAAGGGCTGTCACACTGGCAAACGACGCTGCTGTGTGTCCGGACGGAAAAGAAAAATCTTTCGGTTTTGCAACTAATACCTGTACTGCTGTGTTGACATCGTATGGCCGCACTCTCGCAATCAGATTTTTTAAAATTACATTACATAAAATCACATCTACAATCAGTGCTGCTGCCATGATCACACCGCTTTTTCTTGTCTTTGGAATCAGGAGCATAACTATCGTAAGAATTATCCATATAATTCCCATATCTCCCAGATGTGTGATCAACTGCATGATCTTGTCCAAAATTGGCGTATGTAAGCTCTGCAGCCAATTCAATATTTGTATCTCCATAACATATCTTCCTTCCTGCGACAGCAAAGGGCAGTCTCAAGGAATGTTTTCTTATGTTTTCCTTAAGTCTGCCTCTCATAATTTTATTTCATATTTCATTCAAGAATGCCTCGGCATTCTTGCTGCGAGGTGCGCGTCATGCAATTGCATGACATACTTCTACTACGCACCTCTGCAAGTCTACACTCCGTTTCGGTCGGCGCCGAAGCATTTCAGTTTTTTAGGTCCTGCCACCTCTCCACTTAATTCTATGATTTTTTCAAGTGCCAGATCCACGGAAGCTTTCGTTATGGATTTCGTCTTTCTTGACACAAACATTTCATTTCCACGGATTTGATATGTATACTCCAGTCCCTTCACGGTACGAAAGGTCTGACTCTGTAGCAGGACTAATTCGTTCCATAGATAATCCTGCGCTTTTTCTCGTTCTGTCTCCTGAAAGATCCGCTCGCTAAGCTCCATAACATTTACCGGACCATAATTGTCAGCACAAGGTTCGTTACCCATAGAATTATAGAAAGTACAATTGCAACTATACAGAAGTTGCGCCCGGCTTTTGCCCGTCCTTTTAATGCGGACTGCATGCCTATGCGTGCTCTACTGTAACCAAGTATTGCAAGGATAATAGAAATCAATGGTGATAAAAAGCTGATACCAAATGCCAGAATTCCGAACACAAGTGCCATCGTTGCTGCACTGGAATTATCCACGGTCTTCACCTGAACCGGCTGTGGTTTTGACTGTCCATTTTCCCCATTCATGCCCTGCTTTGCTGCCATCTCATTCATACCGGACTCAGGAATCGCCTGCTTTAACACATGAAAAAGCTGCTCAAGCCCCTCTCTATATGGCTTTTTCTGCAAAGCTCCTACGAATCCGTCCAGGCCCATTTCTTTTCCAAATGTGCTTTTCATCCATGCTTCCAGATGAAGTGTTCCATTTTCATAGGACCATTTCATATACTTGTATCCTTCGATCAGCGCATCTCCTGTCCGGTAAGCCGGCTCACCTTTCCACTCTGATACAACGAACTGATTTTTCTGTAAATAGTCGTTCATAATAAATGTTACAAAATCTTCTGGTTTGTTCAGCACCAGGTCTTTCACATATCTCGCCATTTTCTACGCATGTCCTTTCTACCGGATTGCGTCCTTCATCTCTTTCACGAACGTGGAAATGTGTGGGACACAATCTGCTCCATATTTTTCACAGAGCTTCACGATTGCTGAACCTACAATAACTCCATCTGACTGGGCTGCCATTTTCTTCGTCTGCTTAGGTTCCGAGATCCCGAATCCTTCTGCTTCTTTTGCGATCATGGCAATTCTCTCGTGGGAAGTCGGTGCGATCAAGGAGATGAGATCCCGTCCATGCTCTTTAAATGGTATGGCAAATTCTTCTTTCTCTTCAAATGGTACGTCCGGCAAAATAAGTCCATCCATCCCGATTTCTGCTGCCGCCTTCGCAAAGCGCTCTGTACCATAAGAGTATACCACATTTGCATAGGTCATGAAAACCATTGGTATAGAAGTTTTCTGACGAATACGCCTTACCATGTCAAATATTTTGTCGGTTGTCACGCCGCCTGAGAGCGCCCGTACATTTGCCGCCTGAATGACCGGGCCTTCTGCTGTCGGATCTGAAAATGGAATTCCAAGTTCAATGATGTCTGCGCCTACCTCTTCCATAGCGTAAACAATCCGTTCTGTCACCTCCAGCGACGGATCACCACACGTGATGAATGGAATAAATGCTTTCCCTTTTTCAAATGCTTTTTTTATGTTTTTATTCATGGATATCCTCCCCTCTGTAACGTGCGATTGCTGCACAGTCCTTGTCTCCGCGTCCGGATAATGTAATGACTACAATCTCATCTTTGTCCATCTGTGGTACGATTTTCTTTGCATATGCTACTGCGTGAGCGATCTCGATGTCGTCACTGAAAAAATAGAACATGTACGGAGAAGGATTGTGCGTCCGAAGCGCCCGGTATGTATCAAAAAGACTTCCCTCGGCCTTCGCCCGTATCGGATTTGACAGAACTACCTGGAAAATGTCTCCCTCCCGAATATAATGCTTCGCTTTCTCTATCATTTCCTCGTATTCTTCCTCTGACCAGCCTCCCAGACTGGTCTTTCTGATCCGCATCTTCCCGTCGGTACAAGTGATCTCCATGGATGGATCGTATCCAAGAAATGAATATCGTCCCCACTGCTCGGTCTGGCCCGCACTCTCAAATAAATAGCAGTGCCTGCTTTCTTTTCTTAAAATGCGCATGACCTCAACCGGCGTATATCTGTCGGAATACATTTCCCGGCAGACTGGAAAACGCCCTTGACAGAAATGCGGATACACTCAGATGTCAATCTAACTTTATACTCTTCTGACAAACACTTCCTACATGGCATTATCCAAACAGGTTCTAGGGTCTAAGGTCATACCTTACTCTCAGCTTTGTCTCACAAGCTCCCCTGGTTGTATTGAACTGTTATCAGTATAAACCACCTTTTTGAAAATACAAGAGAAACCGCAGATCCGGCTCTTAAGCGGGCCTGACTTGCGGTCTCCTATTTATCGTCTTTGACAGACATTTCTATTATATCTTTTATGATCTTTGATTAGCTTCTGCGTCTTCTTCTGAAGATCAGAGTAATGAATGCTGCAACCATTGCAGCCTCGATCATGAACAGATAGAACATAACGTGTGAATTGTCACCTGTCTTCGGCTGATTCTTCTTTGTATTGTCAGCTTTCTTGGCAGTGTTTGTATTCTTGTTGTTCTTGTTGTCACCCTTTACAGTCGTCTTATCGCCTGATGGGTTCTGATCAGAAGGTTTCTTATTATCATCGATAACAGTTCCTTTCTTCACGATCTCGAACTTATCTGTTCCGTCCGGTGTCTCAGCTAATGCATAGTTTGAATTTAATCCTTCTACATTTGCGTAAATGTCATATAATCCAACTGTCTCACCAGCTTCACGGGTTAATGTAACTCCAAGCTCGTCACCTTCTACAACAGCACTTGCTGCAGTTGTATCTTCAACTGCCTGTGCAACAGCTTCTCCAGTTGCTCTTGATACTGTGTATGTCAGTTCCGGATCAGCGTCATCTTCTACCTTCTTCTTAGAGTCGATAGAGATGTTAATCTTTCTTGGGTTAACTGTAAGGCTTCCGCCTTCATATGTTACCTTGAAGTTTGCATTGTCTAATCCACTAACGTTAATTGCATATGGTGTAGTGCTTGCTGCCAGGTGTTTTCCTTCGTCCTGTCCTTCAATGCTGAAGTCTAATGACGGGAAGTCTGCTCCACTTACAATTGCTGGATCTGCCAGTTCACCGTTCATGTCGGAGATGTAATAATCAACATCCGGTACATCATCACCATATTCGATGGCCATGTTCATTGTCTTGATTGTGATTGGTCTTGCAAGAATATCAAATTTTCTATCTCCACAAGTAATATCATAATTCTTGTTTGCATTTTCAACCTGGGCTTTGATTGTGTAATGTCCTGGTGTTACATCTTCTGGTGTTTTAACAACAGAGACTGTTCCAAGACTTGCAATCTCTTCTTCAGATAATACCTTACCATTTTCATCTGTTACTGTGTAAGTGAATTCTGGTAACTGATCACGATAGTAAATTGGATTCTGAGGAGCATTTGGTGTAACTGTAACTACTTTTTGTTTTATAAATAATCTTGTGTATTTAGCATCTACACATGCATACTTAGAATCACCTTTGTAAGAAGCCATTACCTGATACATTCCTGCATCTGTCGGCTTTTCTGCACTCTTATATCCTGATGAACTCATATAAATGATATCTGCTTCTGCGATTCTTTCGTCTCCATGGTATACACCTGCTGTTATGCCGTGTGGCTGTCCATCATACGGAACTTCAAGATCTATACTATCATCAAATCTAATCTCTGTCTCAGCTTTTTTTACTGTATAGCATCTGACGATTGGTGCCGCTACATAATTGCCACCAACTGTGTAGATTTTTTCTACATAATTACCTGGCTCTCTGAGTGCATCTTCCGGCTCATTGCCTTTACTGCTTACCCATTTTCCGTCAGCTGTTACACCCACATATTTTGTCTTAATATTCGCACTGACAGTTTGCCCGTTCTGTGTTGCTTTTCCACTAAAGTCAAATTCCTGTGCTTCCTCATACGTTAAAGTACAATTCTTTGGAAGTGGACTATTGAACTCCA
>ENA-OPCI01001759-OPCI01001759.1-human-gut-metagenome-genome-assembly--contig:-NODE-1759-length-11617-cov-3.391628_pt1 | contig 11617 bp, 12 predicted proteins | sample MGYA00241564_ERZ501479 | MGnify/ENA primary metagenome ERZ501479 (study PRJEB25962, sample SAMEA2042630) | human gut metagenome | biome: human gut; feature: human-associated habitat; material: faeces...
GCACTTAGCGAGTGGATGGTCGAATGACCATTCAGGAGCTTAGTACAGCTACGTGCGAATCCGAGCGAGAGCGGGTTTGGGATGATCAACTATTTATTCACTTCTATTTATTCACTTCGAAATGCTGATAATCCTTAGAGCTTCTCCACTCACCACCCCAGCTGAATCCATATTTCTTAAAGATCTTATAAGCTGTATCATTCTTATGGATCATATATCTTTTATATTTTCCTTTACATTTTGACGTCTTTCTCTGTTTATACACCTTCCCATTTGCCGGTGATACCTTATTTCCTTTGACCCACGGATTGATCCTTGGATTGATATCGATAGCCATTCCATAAGAATGGTTGGACAGCTTTGTTGTTCCACTGATCACACGATAATTAAACGCAGAGGTATTATTTGCAGCCATAGACTTCTCATCATTCGCACCATAATCATCGATCAATCTCATTCTCTCAATTCTGTACCTCTTCTGATAAAGAGCATAAAAGACCTTGACCGTTTTCTTCGCGATCTTCTTGTTAACGATCAACTCACCCTCTTTTACCTTCCCATCAAAACCATAATGAAGAACCTGTACATATCTTAAATCAGACAATTTAATATTATTATTCTTACGATAAGATTTTCCCGTGATCCTCTTTTCAATGTTCGGAGAAATCTTCTCATAAGTAAAGCCTTTTTTATAAGTATATTTCGAAGCTGCATTCGCAGATTTTCTCTGTAAACAAACTGGAATCACAGCAACTGTAAACGCTGTCAATGCAATTATCGTAGTTAATTTCAATTTTGATCGATTCATTTATTCTCATCCTTTCCAAAACTTCAATCATTTATCTTAATCGGTTTCATTATAACATATATTCCAAAGCCCCACACTCCATACCTTGAAGCATTTCAAAACAACAATTCAATATCCTCCTGTATAAAGAATATTTTAAATCATAATTGCCCAGTGACCGTATGAACACGCCTGCACTTAGTGAGTGGCTGGTCGTAAGACCTGTCACGAACTTAGTACAGCTGCGTGAGAATCCGAATACGAATGGGTCACTGGGCAATTATAATTTAAAATATTCATTGAAAGAGTGAATTATTTTTGATATACAAGAAACTGATACTCAATATCAAAGTAAGTCTCTTCTTCACTCTCTTTCACAAGTTTCCACTCTGGCATCTCATCCAGATCTGGAAAATAAGTATCTGCATCATATGCAAAGTCTGTTCTTGTAACATAAGCTGTATCACAATAAGGAAGCATCATGCGGTAAATGCTTTCTCCACCGATGATAAAAATATCTTCGTCCTTATATTCTTCCAGCTCATCTAACAATTCTTCTTTACTTCCAACTACGATCGCTCCTTTTGCATCGTAGTCTTTATCATGCGTTAATACAATATTCGTTCTCTTTGGAAGCGGCATTCCATTTGGAAAGCTTTCTAATGTTTTTCTTCCCATGACAACGACTTTTCCTGTTGTCATCTGACGAAACATCTTCATATCATTTGGAATATGGACTAAAAGTTCATTGTTCTTTCCAATTCCCCAGTTCTTATCTGCATTTACAATAAGATTCATCTTACCTTCTCCTTCTTATATTGCGATCGGAATATCTTTGATCTGTTCTCCTGCCTGATAGTCTTCGATCTTAAAGTCATCTGTTGTGAATTCATAGAAATCTTTGACTTCTGGATTAAGCGTTACTTTCGGTGCAGGATATGTCTCTCGTTTGATCATCTCTTTGATGATTGGAATATGGCGATCATAAATATGTGCATCTGCGATCACATGAACTAACTCTCCTGGTTCCATATCACATACTTGTGCCATCATATAAACTAATGCTGCATACTGTACAACATTCCAGTTATTTGCTGCTAAAATATCCTGAGAACGCTGGTTCAAGATCGCATTCAATGTGAGCTTATCATGTCCTGGTTTCTTTGTTACATTAAATGTCACACTATACGCACATGGATAAAGATTCATCTCATGAAGATCTTGGTGGACATAAATATTTGTCATGATCCTTCTACTGTATGGGTTGTGTTTCAGATCATAGATCACACGATCTACCTGATCCATCATTCCTTCTTTGTATTGGTGCTTTACACCCATCTGATATCCATAAGCCTTTCCAATCGAACCATCTTCATCTGCCCATTCATCCCAGATATGACTCTTCAGATCATTTACATTATTTGATTTCTTCTGCCAGATCCATAATAATTCATCAATAGCTGACTTAATATATGTCTTTCTTAAAGTCAATGCTGGAAATTCTTTGGACAGATCGTAACGATTTACAACACCAAACTGTTTGATCGTATAGGCAGACTCTCCATCTGGCCAGTGCGGACGGACTTTCTCTCCCTCTGTACTAGTTCCATTCTCTAAAATATCTTCGCACATAGATATAAATACCTGATCTGCATAACTCATTCTTTCTTGTTCTCCTTTTCTTCTTCCTCACTGTTGATCGTAAGCATCTCAAATCTTCGTTTAAAAAATGCAATCTTACGGTCAAACACTCCTAATCGGTATAAATTGATCACAAACATTCCAAGGATCAGGGCTAATAACATTCCTCCTAATCCTCCGAATTTCAGACCAACGTAGATCAAAAAGATCGTTGTCAGTGCTGAGATTCCCATACTGTCTCCCATCATCTTTGGCTGTAAGACCTGTTTCAATACCAGACAGATCGCATAAATGATCAGTAAGATAACTGCTGTTTTGATATCTCCTGTGATCAGCTTAAATATTGCCCATGGAATGATCACAGTCCCTGTTCCAAGGATTGGAAATATATCGACAATTCCTACTAATACCGAATAGATAAAAGAATGTCCAATCCCTGCAATAAAAAATCCGATCCAAAGGATCGCTATGATCACTATCATGATCTTTAACTGCGCAAGGCAATAACTTACTAAGACTCCAACTGAGTTCTTCATAAATACATTGATCTTATGCTTCACAAATCCTGGAATACATTTTTCATACCATGCTATGAGTTTTTCTCGTTCCAGTGAAAACATATAAGCTGCAAATAACATAACAACAAGCCCTAACAGACCGCTTGTCACACCCTTTGCAACACCACCTGCATGTGCTACCCCATAATCTCCTGCAGAAGATGCCGCTTTCTTGAAAAGCTCTCCGATCGATCCGCTCCACTGATCAAACTGTTTTCCAAAAGATGGTGGAAGAATACTTAAAAATTGCTCTATCTTCTTCTGAAAGATCATTCCTTGTCTCATGATCTCATGACGGATATCTGGTGCATCCTGTATAAATCCGATGACCTGCAGTGCGATACCTCTGACTGCAAAATAAAGAACCACTATGATTCCTGTGATAACTGCCGCGATCAAGATCGCAGAACCGAACTTCTTCGGTAATTTTACCTTCTTCTCCAGATATTCGATCACTGGGTGGGCCATCATTGAAATAATCCATCCTGCTACAAATGGCCATAAAAATACGATTGATTTTGGTAATACAAAGATCAAAAGCAATGCACCTGCTAATATGACCAACAGTTCCATGATAATATCCAGATAAATTTCCCAACGTTTCATAATTTTTTCACTCCCTGATGTAATTAGTATATTCTTGAATTTTCATACCATTTTCCATCTCTTAATGAACTATTATACGTTACAAATTCTTACTTGGCAATTCTAATCTCATCTTTCTCTCTGTCGTAATGATATATGTGATCTGATAAAACTTCTTCCTGATCTACAACCATACGGTTTGTCTCTCTAACCATTTCTCGTAGTTCCTCTGAACTTTGCACATATTCATCATCCAGTAAAAGAATCACTTCATGAATACTGCTTGGAAGAATATAAAGATCATGTCCCATATAATTCGCGAAATCTCTCAGTGGATCTTTATAAAGCATGACGGATGCTCCATTCATATAATCTCCATTTGATAATACAAACAATGGAATCTCCATATCCGTGATCTTTACTGGTATCACAGACTGAATCTTGCGCATCACTGGTGGGAAAATCTTCTCCGTGTTCTCCTTTGCATCCTTCATCATCTGTTCCTTTGTCACACCCCATAACAGCAACTCTTTGTTCCTCACTAATGCACTCGCCATCCCGTCATGATTTCGGTATGCTGCCCAACGATATGTAACTGCCAGATCTAAGAACCGCTCGTATGGTGTATACTTTAACATCTCTTTATTCTTCTCATAATTAACCACACGATAAAACAGATTCTTCTTAATATGCTCATAATCTGAAACTTTATCCTCATCCAGATAAAATCCAACCTGATGTCCTCGATAAATTCTGGCGATATCTTTCATCGTATCTGATAATTCCTGTCCCCTTAAATAATTTCGATAAAATATCTCCAGATACAACACTGGTACCAGATAATTCTTGGTCTCTCCGATCGACAACCCCATCATCGATATCTGATTATTCCTCTTAACCCTCTGCACCATAACTTTCTTTCCTTCCATCTCTGGAAGATAGTTTAAAATATTCGCTTCTACATACTGATAAAATTCTTTCTCATTCAACATGGTCTTCTCCTTTTCTGTGGATGAAAACGCATGCCATAACCCCATTTTATTTGTTTCCCTCATTTGTCTTCATATGTAAATAATTTCCATATCATCATACAATATTTTCCAGTTAATTGCAATAAAAAAAGAAATTTATTTTTCAAAATTTCTTTTTTTATTCAATCTCTATTTTGTTGCTGTAAATTCTTTTAAGAAATCAAGTAATGTTTCCATTTCTTCTCTCGTACCGATCGTAATCCTTAAATAATTATTGATTCTTGGCTGATCAAAATAACGGACATAAATCTTTGCTTTCTTCGCTGCTTCAAAAATCTCTTTGGCAGGTACGCTTTCATGTGTCGCAAAGATAAAGTTTGCTTTGGAATCTACAAAACTAAATCCGATCTTTCTCATCTCAATCTGGAACCATTCTCTTGTATCAATGATCTTATTTCTTGTCTCCTGGAAATATTCTTCATCTTCTAAGACAGCTGTTCCAAGAACAATAGATGGCTCATTCATCGTATAAGAGTTATAGGAATATTTCACATCATTCATTGCCTTGATCAGTTCCTTGTTACCGATCGCATATCCGATACGAAGTCCTGCTAAAGATCTTGATTTGGAATATGTCTGAACGACTAAAACGTTATCATATTTTCTTGTCAGTTCTTTCGCTGTGTCGCCGCCAAAATCAATATAAGCTTCATCAACAATCACAACAACATCCTGATTGTGTTGGATGATATCTTCCACAACCTCTAAAGATAAAAATGCGCCTGTTGGTGCATTAGGATTTGGGAATACCACCCCGCCATTTTCAGCGTAATAATCTTCTTTCTGAATCTCAAATGCATCATTGACTGCTTTCTTCTCGTATGGTATTCCGAATAATTCTGCCCATACAGGATAGAAGGAATATGTGATATCTGGGAAGAAGATTGGTTTCTTACCGTTAAAAAATGTCATAAATGCAACGGCAAGCACATCATCAGATCCAACTCCGACAAATACTTCTTCTTTATTAAATCCATGATAAGAAGCGATCGCTTCTACCAATTTAGTTGCTGCAGGATCAGGATATTTGCGCAGATTCTTGATCCCACTCATCGCTTCCTTGATCTTATCGGATGGCGGATAAGGGTTTTCATTTGTATTTAACTTGATCACACCTTCTTCTTTTGGCTGTTCACCCGGTGTGTAAGGTTCTACTTTTCGTACATTGTCTCTCCAGCTGTTCATTGAAAGTCTCCTTTATCTATATTGGCTTATTTGCGATAGTCATCGATCAGTTTCTTAAATAATGGAAGGGCTTTTTCGATACGTTCTGTTGGTACACAGTAAGAAATACGCACATATCCTGGGCATCCAAAGCTGTCCCCAGGTACGATCAACAGATCATATTCTTTCGCCTTCTCGCAAAATGCATTGGCATCTTCTTCTAATGCTTTCGGGAATAAATAGAAAGCACCTTGAGGGAAGTTTACTTCGAATCCAGGAATTTCTTTTGCCAGTTTCACAATGAGGTCACGACGGCGTTCGAATGCTTTACGCATTTCTTCTACCGGAGCCTGTGTTCCAGTATAAGCAGCTTCAGCAGCTTTTTGTGAAACAGAGCAAGGTCCTGAAGTATATTGTCCCTGCAATTTATTCACACCTTTTACAATCCATTCTGGTCCGGCAATGAAACCAATACGCCATCCCGTCATAGCATAAGCTTTAGACACACCGTTTACAATAACTACACGGTCTTTAATTTCTGCAAACTGAGCAATGCTCTGATGTTTGCCGATGTAGTTAATGTGCTCATAAATTTCGTCAGCAATAACGATAACACGTTCGTGTTTAGCCAACACTTCTGCCAATCCTTTCAGTTCTTCCTGTGAATATACAGAACCAGTCGGGTTAGAAGGAGAACAAAGTATCAGTGCACGAGTTTTAGGAGTAATAGCAGCCTCAAGCTGTGCCGGAGTAATTTTAAAATCTTGATCAATACCAGCACGTACAATAACAGGAGTTCCTTCGGCAAGCTTCACCATTTCCGGATAGCTAACCCAATAAGGAGCAGGCACGATAACTTCATCACCTTTATTGATTAAAGCCATGATTGTGTTGCAAACAGATTGTTTTGCACCGTTTGCACAACTAATCTGAGCAGCAGTATATTCCAAACCGTTCTCATTTTTCAGTTTAGCAACGATAGCATTACGCAAAGCTGGATATCCGGCTACAGGAGAGTAACGTGAATAGTTTTCATCGATTGCTTGCTTTGCAGCTTCTTTTATATGGTCGGGAGTATTGAAATCGGGTTCACCGACACTTAAATTAATAACATCAACACCTTGTGCTTTAAGTTCACTACTTTTTTGTGACATAGCCAATGTCGCCGAAGGTGACAAGCTATTCAAACGATCTGATAGTTGATTCATTGCCTTTGTTTTATTTAGTTCAAAATTTTATGCAAAATAAGTCGTTTTCTTTCAAATAAAAAAGAAATTCTCTTACTTTCTGTCACCGAGCAAGCGCAACAGGTACAAAAACAAGTTGATAAAATCGAGGTATAAAGTCATCGCTCCCATTAAAGCAATCTTTTGTGTTGTTTCATTTACCTCTATATCATCTGCAGTAAGCAACTGTTTGATCTTTTGTGAATCGTAAGCAGTCAGCCCGACAAAAAGCAATACTCCTATACAGGAAATAATCAGGTCCATCATCGAGTTATGCAGAAACATATTTACTACCGAAGCAATAATGATACCTATAACTCCCATGATACACAAACTTCCGATACGAGTAAGATCTTTCTTCGTAACATATCCGAAAAGAGCCATCACCCCAAATGTGCCTGCAGTAACAAAGAAGGTAGTGGCAATGGAACTCATGGTATAAATCAAGAATATAAATGCCAATGTCACACCATTCAATATAGAGTAAACGATAAACAGGACAGTAGCAGTAGTAAAAGACATCTTATTAATTCGGGCAGACAAATACCATACTAGTCCTAATTCTGCTATAATCAGTCCCCAGAAAGCCATAGAGTTCTGCATAATTACAGACAAAAGTGTATACGATTTAGCTACATACATAGAAACGAATCCTGTAATAACCAAAGCAAGAGTCATCCATGTGTACACACTACGCATTAAAGCAGACTGCACAGCCTTAGAGGCATAAGTCTTTACTAAATTATTTGTTTCCATAATAATAAAAATTACTTGTTAAAATGTAAGGTATGACCCATACGGTCTTTTTTAGTATGGAGATAACGCTCGTTGTATTGATTTGGAGTTATCTCGATTGGTACATTTTCTACAATTTCCAATCCATAAGCTTCAAGTCCTACACGTTTTACCGGATTATTGGTAAGTAAACGCATTTTATGAATACCTACTTCACGCAAGATCTGAGCACCAACTCCGTAATCGCGTTCATCAGCCTGATGGCCCAGACAAATATTAGCGTCTACAGTATCCATGCCTTCTTCCTGTAGCTTGTATGCTTTCATTTTTTCCATCAAACCGATACCTCTACCCTCTTGAATAAGATAGATAACAGCTCCTTTTCCTTCCTGGTCAATCATCTGCATAGCCTTATGAAGCTGGTCGCCACAATCACAACGCAATGAACCGAAAATATCACCGGTTGCACATGAAGAATGAACACGTACCAATACAGGTTCATCAGGAGTGAACTGTCCTTTAATCAAAGCAACATGTTCCAATCCATTACTTTTCTGACGGAACGGTATAAGACGGAAATGTCCAAACTCTGTAGGCATATCTACTTCTACACCTTTTTCTACCAATGACTCCTGTTTCAAGCGGTAAGCAATCAGATCGGCTATAGAAATAAGTTTAAAGCCATATTCGTCTGCCATTTTGCGAAGTTCCGGAAGACGGGCCATTGTACCATCTTCATTCATTACTTCCATCAAAGCACCTGCTGGATATAATCCGGCAAGTTTTGCCATATCAATACATGCTTCAGTATGTCCGGCACGACGTAATACTCCTTTATCTTGTGCATACAACGGATTAATGTGTCCAGGACGTCCAAATGTTTCTGGTGTAGAAGCAGGATCGGCAAGAGCACGAATGGTAGCAGCACGATCGACAGCCGAAACTCCTGTGCTACAACCTTCCAGTTTATCGACTGTAACGGTAAATGGTGTTCCTAAAACAGAAGTATTATTCGAAACCTGATGTGGCAAATCCAATTCCTTACAACGCGAAATAGTAATAGGTGCACAAAGTACTCCTCTGGCATGCTTCAGCATGAAATTAACTTTTTCCGGAGTAATCAACTCTGCAGCGATAATCAAATCACCTTCATTTTCACGGTCTTCGTCATCAACGACAATAACGAACTCACCCTTGCGGAAATCTTCTATCGCTTCTTCAATGGTATCTAATTTAATTTTATTCATAATGCTATTTTTGTAAATATAATTGTTGTTTTTCTATTTGCTCTATTATACTTTGGTTGGTTTTTATAATCACTCTCAAGTCCTTTTCCAGACGAAGCCTGTATCGCCAGATATTCAGATAAAGCAATAATCCGGCTGGTACAATAATACCAAACAGCAGATTCAGCCATCGGTTGTCGAACAAGCTCTTATGTGCTTTAACCGACAAGAAAGGATAATTGTTCATCAGATTCAGCAAAACAGCATCTTTAGTATTTGAAAGCTCTTCAATAAGCGCTTCCATTTTTTTACTAATTTCAGCTATTGCATCATCATGCTTGTTATTAGTAAAAATCTGAATGTAATTAGGCATTCCTTTCAATCGATGAGTTTCCAGATATGTCTGACAGTCTTTACTTATCTCATCCAATATTTCAATATCTTTTGCATACTCAGGCGTATGAATAATAACCTCTTTCTTAAACATATGTCTAGACTGACGTATGCCTAACAACTTTCTGAAGAAAGCTGCATAAACGTCTAAGTTAAACACAACAGAGTCTTTATTTGACTTATAGGTAAAAAATGCTCCCAAGGGGGCTAAGACTATTGTACTCATCCAAGTACCTAAAACGATATTCATTTCCCCACTCTTTGCAACACGGGTTGCTCCAGAGTCGATAATATAATAGATGACAAAGATCAATACAGAAATAACAACCGGCATTCCAAGCCCTCCTTTTCGGATAATAGCTCCTAAAGGTGCTCCGATAAAGAAGAATATGATACATGCCAAAGATAAAGTTATCTTTTTATGCCAGTCTGAACGGTGAGAGCGAATGCTGTTGTCTGTATCTTTGGTAAGGAAACTCTTCATATCCCAATCTGTAGACAACGACTTCACCCGATTCTCTGTTGTTGTCAGCACCTTTAACTTTTCCTGTGAAGTCATCGAATTGTAAATACTGTCTGTATTGATAACAGCAATATTCTCGGTTTTTATTTTTACAGAATCTGCCGGAGTCAGAACAGCTCCCCGGTAGGTGGTAGACATAATATCGCTATACATCGAACGCCCTACACTGTCGGCATGCGTTGTAAGTGAGTCTATAGCAACAGATATTTCGTGCATATTCTTAATATCCGAACGACGGTCAAGAAAACTTCCGTCCACCATATTAAACTCCGAACTAAACTGAATCAATGTATGCTTTTCCTTGAAAGTTTCCCGTCGATAAGGTACGTTACGAGAAATAACAGACTGTGACTTCAGATTTTCAAACTGCTCACCATTATACAGATGCAGGAACAGATGTTGTTTGTCTGCTGTCAACTCCAGTTTTCCTTCTGCTGCCCAAATGATATGGGCATTTTCAAAACCATCTGAAAAATTATAAATCAAAATATCTTTCAGCAGACCAGTCTTACGATCTTTATGCTTTACATAAATATTATATCCATCGATATCACTATAGAAAACACCTTCCGGAATATCAACTTCCGGTGATTTTTGTTTCATGGAAACCAACAATGTCCATAATTGCTTTTGAGCACGTGGACCGATAATATTCTGGAAGAAAAAAGACATTCCCCCCAAAAACACACAAAACAATACAACCGGACGGATTATACGTAATAAGGGAATACCCGCAGCTTTCATTGAAAGCAATTCATAACGTTCTCCAAAGTTACCAAAAGTCATCAATGCAGCCAACAGGATGGCAAGAGGAAGAGACAAAGGTATAAGGGTTAATCCTGAATAAAAGAAAAACTGTGCAAGTACATTAATCTCCAATCCCTTCCCCACCAACTCATCTACATATCTCCATAAAAACTGCATCATGAAGATAAATAAACAGATGAAAAAAGTTCCCGCAAAGAGCAACAAAAAGCTCTTTAATACAAATATATCAAGTTTTTTTATGCGTAGCATTCCTTATATTATCATTATCAGCGCACAAAAGTAGCATAAAAAACGGAGAGGTAATGATGTTTTTACATTATTTTTGGAATTATACCCCACATATCCTTCTTAAAATTTCTATTTGAGAATTCCACAGGTTTCTGGTATCTTCTTCTTCACCCGGAATTGCAAAATCGGTAACTTCCAAGAGATGATCTTTAGTAAGTTCATTATAATGAATTTTCAGCTCAAAATATGTTTTGGGATCATCATCTATCCAATGAAAACGAATGAAGGATTCTGTACGCTGATTAAGAATTTCAGCATTACGTGTTTCTGTTTTTCCCCATTTGAAGGTATAAGTCTTATTTATTTTTGAAACATTATCAGCAAACCATCTCTGCAAACCAGAAGGAGTACTGATAGCCCCCCATAAAATACTTCCTGAAGCTGGATTGAGTGGATACTCAATACGTATTTTCTTTTTCATAGATTCCATACTATTGTTTTATTAAGGTATTAAAGATTACGGAGGCAAAATAAACTATTTTTTTCATATACTAGATAATGAAAGATATTTTTTTGCCAAATGACTCGAAAAAATCTTTACAGACTAAAGAAATACACATAAAATCCCCAAAAAACGCTCAAGCATCTTGCACAATTCAAAAACTTAACTTACCTTTGCACCCGCAAACGAAAAACAAATGGCGGGATAGCTCAGCTGGTTAGAGCGCATGATTCATAATCATGAGGTCCCCG